>Ga0157364_1007474_pt1 | contig 11311 bp, 8 predicted proteins | sample AttsexASBM2_FD_111476 | JGI IMG/M metagenome (GOLD analysis project Ga0157364, IMG submission 111476) | Fungus gardens microbial communities from leaf cutter ant in Ribeirão Preto, State of São Paulo, Brazil - Atta sexdens ASBM2 | ecosystem: Host-associated > Fungi > Mycelium > Unclassified ...
AAAATAACTGAGAGACAAAATTCTTATATTTATTTTTTTTATTTTTATATATTTTTTTATATTTTTTTTATTTTTTATATTATATATATATATATATATATATATATATATATATATATATATATATTAATTCATATTATATAATGGTCTAATGTTCATTCCTACCAATGGAAATTAACTTTAATTTCAGCTTAATTTTTATTCTTTATCTTTTTCTAATTTTAAGAATTAGAAAAAAATAAACAGTAAGTTAAACTGAAATAATATCAATCTTACATTGATAGAACTTGATCTAATTCTTAGAACTAAAAAAAGATGAAACATAAACTAAATTAATCTAAATTAATCTAATTGATAGAAGTGGGTCGATTTTCGCTAATAAAGATTAACTTTAATTTTTTGGTTCAATTAATTTTTTTTTTTAATTCTAAGAATTAGAATTAAAAAAATTAGATGAAGAATTAGTTGAATCGAGATTAAAGTTAGTCTACGTTGATAGAAATGGACATAAGTAAGTTTGTAATTTTGTTGTTTTGCAGAACCTACGATGCAGAGAAACAACTGAAGATAATGAATGAGGCTGGTCTCATGCAGTCCTATATTCCTCAAAAGAAGTAAATTTATACGTACAAATGATAGAAGAAAAGCTTGAGAAAGCGAAAATAAGATAATCTTTTTCGGGATTATATATTATATCAGTATATGTATAATAAATAAATTCAACATAGTAAAGTATAAGTTTCTTATTGACTGCACATTGATCTCCATAATCAATTAATCGTTAAATTTATATTCCGGATTGTCCATATTTGTTGCATAAAATAATTGAATTTAATGTAAAAAATATATGTTTTTCTGACGAAGATCGTCTTATCGATTACACAATTGGTTTTGTATTATTGTACTTGTATTTAATGAGCAATTGCAATTTTTCTTGTAACATTTATGTATCTATTTTCTGACTTGGCTACGCATACAGCGATACATATTCAGTATTCAAATTTATCATTCAATTTAAATTGCAGCTTTGCAACAACCTTGATGATTTAAACATTTTTTTTATTTAATTAGTGTAAAAAATACGATTTTTATACGCTCGATACATGCAAATATCGCATAGAAAGGATATTGATATAGCAAGAGTAGTAGCGAGGCTCTCGATAATGTCTCGCGGCTCTAGTAGAAGAGAACGCAAGACATCCGGAACAATTCGGAAGCGACGGAGCATCGCGAGCGTCGTTATCGGGAATATCGGGACGCGACGACGCGAGTAGCGAGGCGAGGATTCGAGGTTAGGGGACATGTATATACATCTTAGCTAAGATGGCGCCCCGTCCGGAAAGTACCCAGCATGCTCCGCGCGATTGATTTGCGCATGTCAGTTGCTCGCATTGCAAATGGCGGCACCTTGTTATTGTTCATGGCGTTTTATGACTTGTCTCTTTATATTAGCGATTATGTCGAGTTTTTTCGCGATCCCTGCCGCGCGCTGTGTGCCGAGTGTGAAGTAGGGTCCGCGCCGTGTGTTTTAGGTTAAGACCAGTGCCCGGGCGGTGTGCCTCCGTGCTGTACGGACGCGTAAAATCCCGGACAGTGTCGGAAAGAAATGGGGTAACGTTGAAATTTTCCTGTGTTCATACGGTATCAAATCGGCGCTGCGCGACGACTGGAGTGAGACTCGCTGGCCGAGCCGCGATCGTCGGCGGGCGCGAATACCTTCTCCGTGCCCGGCCGCGTGTCGTCCGTCGTACGATTACGTCCATGTCCGAGAACGTGGGGCCCCAGGAAGGGAAATAATTCCCCCGACTTTTGACGGGCTATCTTGAGCATGCTTGAGCCCACTTCACGTACACCTCCCCCGACGGACAAAATGGTGGCCCCCCGATGTCCCGACGGTCTGGATGCCGTATTTCGTCGAAAATCATTACGGCGAACGTCGGGACGCGCGTCCCGCATCGCGTAACCGTCGATCCCCGTCGATCCGCCCGTCCGCGTTTCGCGCCCAGTCGAAAAAATGCGCTCTATAACCTATTTCGCGACGTTACTCGCGCGCACGGTGCCCCCGCGGCCGCTCGTGCACCAGAGGATTTTAATTGCCCTATACATACGTACGGCTCAGACGGGCCACGTTCCCGCGGGGTCGAACCGAGGTCTGTGGCGCGTGTAACGACCGCGCCGCTGGGCCGGGCGCTCGACGCGGACCTCGCTCCTCGCGGTAATCGCCCGTGCCTATGCCTGTGCCTCCCGGAAATCGAGCACGAATTATAACCTAGTAACTTGTAGCCTAGCGGGCCTCACTTTTTGTTTATGCGCCCGTATACGTGTGTATGTGTATGTATGTATGTGTGTGTGTGTGTGTGTGTGTGTGTGTGTGTGTGTGCTGGGTGTATATGTGTGTATATGTGTCTGTGTGTGTTTTTGTCATTTTCTCGTCGTTCTCGCGCGGCCAACCTCCTATCGATTCTACGGCGAATAATACGGCTTTTCCCAATCGACGACACTCTCTCTCCTCTCATTTTGTCATTGAATTAATTATCTCTGCTTGATACATAATCTTCGTCTGCAAACTTCCCCCCTCCTCCCGCACTTGGTTTTTATGTGAAATTTATTTAAAACTGAAATCGTAATGCGAAATATCATTTAATTGCCATTTAAATGTGATTAAAAATGATGATATTGTATAGATGTGTGTGTGTGTGTATGTGTGTATGCACGCGCGCGCGCGCGCGCGCGCGTTTGTGTGTGTGTGTGTGTGTGTGTGTGTGTGTGAGTGAGTGAGTGAGTGAGTGACAGAGAGAGCTGTATACATACTGGCCATATGATATGTGCCAAGGAATTTTTTTTTCTTTTCATCTGTCATGAGGATGAGATTTGTTTTTTATTGCTAAGCTGTAGTAGAACTTCTTGCTGTCAAATCAATTTTAAATCTATTTGAGTATAAATATACACTAGTTTAGCTATAAAAAACAGACCTATATCTACCACAAATATCAATTGAAAAAAATAGAGATTTTGCATTGTTTTTAATTTATTTTATATATTTGACATATTTATATCTAATTGAATTTTTTACTTTTATAGTTTATCTTGAGATACAAGTGTATATCTGTCATAGTTGCCTTGTGTACATGTGTGTGTGGGGGGGATGTAGGTGTGTGTGTGTGTGTGTGTGTGTGTGTGTGTGTGTGTGTGTGTGTGTGTGTATTACTACTTCATAAAAATTTAGATTTTGTTTTGCTTATATGAGACTAACATTACATTTGTCATACGACTACCTAGAACTTTCTTTCTCACATAGTTTTACTAAATCAAACATATACTTATTTCACTTTAAGTTCTAGAAGTGTACACTCATGTACAGTTTAGTTATAGAAAACAGACCTATTGATATGTTTGAATACATACATGCTGCTGTAAGACTTTCATATGTAAATTATTGTCATTATTGCGCAAATTATTACATATATTTTGCTAGCGTAACTGCATGAAATGCAATGTTATTCACTGATATTAATTCATTTACACATAGTGTTAAGTAACAACATAATTTCATAATATTTGTTTTCTATGTGGTATAATTATTCAAATCTCTTATTTGACAGTAAACAAGATTAGTAGAACTGGTGTGATTTGGAGCTGTCGGTGTACAACTGACACACGACATCTCGTCATCACACATATTAGAGCAATACCCCGAGGCGTTTCTACACTCTCTGGGTAGTTATGTGATTTGTGGTTGGTACGTATTTTATTGTTGTATAAATATTATTCGTAATTTTTGTAATTATAATTTTTTATGTTATATTAAATAAATATTAGATAATTATTAGAATTTAATTATTATTTTAGTAAATACTATTATATATTTTTTTAAATTTCAATAATTTATTTTAGAAGTTATATTTAAAAAGAAAATTAATTAAAAAATACATAGGCTTCTATTTTTTTAATAAAATGAACATTTTTTAAATTTTTATTTAATAATGTCTAAATTTTTTTTTAAACTTTTTGAGATTTAATTTTTATATACTATTATTAACATTCATCATTATTATTACAAAAAATAAAGAATATAAAAAAATAATCATTATTGTAGAGATAAAATTTAATTTTTTTCTTGGAGTTTTATCAAGACATTATCAATAATGAATTTCACAGTCATGGCGGCAGATAGTGATGGTGATCTGATCGAGACGGTGGTAACCTGTGAGGGTGATCTTGGAGATCCCGAGTTCCCTCGAAAGTTTGAAATTATTGTCGATCATCTCAATACCTTACTTTGTAAAAGTAAATAATTTAATTTCATATTATACATTATTATACAGTATTAATTATTAATGTTAATAATAAAATGTTAAATTTGTTGTATAATGATTATTAATAAGCAAATGATATACAATTTACAGAAAAAGGAGATGGTCTGAGAGTAAATAAAATAGAACCATGGAATTCAGTCAGAGTAACATTTTCGATACCCAGAGAAGCTGCTTTGCGGCTTCGAGAGTTAGCAGCTCAGGGTTCTCCAACACTTACACAACTTGGCATACTCTCAGTACAAGTCGAAGGAGATCAGGTAATTTATACATTCGATTGGATTTTATAGATTTACAAATATACATACATTGTAATTTTAATAATACCATTTTTTTTTAATTCCTGTAAAGAAAAAAGAATGATTGTTAAATGAGACATTTTTTGCAGGTAATATCTTTAAGGATAGCCAGTCGCTTCGGTGGAGATGCACAAGAAATTGTGCTACATTCTGGAACTACGCAAGATGGTGGAGCAAAATCACAAGGAGATGCTACTAATATAGCTGCTGCTGACAGTAACCCTTCAACGGCTTTGCCTGGTCCCAGCAATGCTACCAACATTTCGTCGACGCTACATAATGTTGCTCAGATAATAGCAGCTGGTAAATTCTTACAAATTATAAATGATCTAAACAAAAAAAATATGTACATAACGAATAATGTTATATAAATTTCTTTGTGTTTTCAGGAACATCATCAGAGAAAGCTCCTCAGTTTCGTTCTCCAAATGTAGTCGCGCCCACAGACTGTGATCCTATTCCACCGTTTCTTGCGAAATCGGCACAGTCCACGTCAGCGGGCAACACTGGTGTTTCCGGAAACCAGCAAGTAATTAATCCTAGTGCATCGCCCAGAAACAACTACAATGGTCCTTTCCCATTTGCCAGTATGACACACGCTGCCCAAGCAATACACAATCGCGAATCGCAGTCTACAACTATCAAGAATACGATGCAGTTCAAGCATCATGCACAACCGCCACCACCATATCCATCTCAAGAAAATTTGGCGACAGTTACGGCATTGACGACCGGTCACACGACGACACAACCAGTCGTTACTGTTGGACAGTTAACGAATCAGTACAAACCCACGACGATTGCTACAACATCTAGTCTGTCACCAAACAACAGTACCAATTTGGCAGGGAGTTCGAACGGTAGCGGGAATCAGGTCGCCCTGTCCAGTCCGTTACTTGTGAATCTTTTACAAAATGATGCTGGTTCACATGCGAATAACGTTATATCTGGTCAAAAAATGTTACCGCCAGCTGTTATCGACAATCCTGGACTTACCAATCGCATGAGATCCACCAAGAAACCTACGGTTAGGAGGAAAGATCTCTCGTTGCCCAGCGAATCGCCACCGAATTCGGATATAAGAAGTGAAGACTTGGTCCTAGGGACAGCGACGACGCCGACTATTTCCGATTTGCCTCAGACTTCTACATCATCGGCGTTCGCGACTGTCAACGTTAATCAACCGTCGACACTTCCATCGCAACAACATACTGCAGTCAACGTGATCGGTGCTGGCACTGGGCAAAATATGATGCCACCACAAACGGTGCAACAAGTGTCGGCTAGTGGACAGATGCAGCAGCAGCAGCAGCAACAGCAGCAGCAGCAGCAACAGCCAATTTTACACAATCAAGTACAAACGCAGCAAAAGTTTCCCATTAGGCAAGATTTGGCTCACAGAACACCATTACAGAATCTCTCCGCCAGGCATCCGGTGAATGGGCAGCAGATTAGAACACCATTGCAACGACAGTTATTGATTCAACAACAGCAACAACAGCAGCTTTCGCAGTCGCAACAAATAAATCAACAAGTTGTCTCACAAGGAGTGGCGCAATCTACTCTTCTCCAGCAGCAGAATACAAACGCACCATTACAAACTGCGTCCCTCATCAATCAATCGATGTTGCAGCAACAACAACAACAGCAACTGCAACAACAATTGATACAATATTCGACGGTAGGCTTAAATGTTACGCAACAACGGCTAGGTTACTTAAACAGTCAACGTCAGCAAACTCCACCCCCTTATCCGAGGCAACCGGTACCTCAACAAACGCATTTAAGTCAGCAGAATCAGGGTCTCAATGTACAACAACAGCTGCATCACAATCAGGTTAAGAACATCAATACGGATACTAGCGCGAGTTCTGATTTTCGTTACGGGCAGAGCCAGAATATTCTTAGTAGAAATTATCAGTCTTCTGCGAGCAATGGGACCACGTGGAATGCACAAAGCAATTCTATTCCACAAGGTGCTCAAGTCAACACCACACGTCTGTCAGTCTCGAATCAGGTTTCAGGTGCCTTTCCTCAATGTGGCTCTCGTATAAATAATTCTACTACTAGCATTGCTCCGTCTGTCAATAAGACGGAAACTTCCGAGTCTCCGAAACCGGAAGAGGAAGCCCCGGAACCGGAACCGGAGCCAGAGTACACCTCAACCGGGAAAATACGACAGTTTCTGATCAATCCTCTGACAGGACACTTAGAGCCAATGCCCAGTGAAAGTTCAGATTCAGAGCCAGAGAGTGCAGTGGATAATCAGGACGATTTCTTTTCCTTTCCGTCTCCGTCGAACGACAGATCAAATTCCATATTCTCCGACGACGACGCGGACAGCAATTTTTCAAGAAGAAACGATACGACGACAAACACGGATCAGTCCGATTCCGAAACAACGGCAAAGTCTACCGCCAGCGAAGGAAGCTTGAAACATAGTAGAATAAAATCCAGTAGGGATACCGCGCATAGCCCGATGCCGGGAGAGAAAATCAAACTACGATTAAAATTGGAAAAATCAGAGCCGGTTACACCAGCTTATAAGGTTGATGTTTCTTTTGTGAATACACCGCCCATGCGGAAAGCCGACAAGTCCGTGAATAAAATGTTTGCCGGTGGTGTCCCGAGTACGGGGACCGGTGACGAACCGCTGCGAGTGCCTCCGTTACACATTTCTTTAAGAGGACGTAACGCTTCAGTAGTACAAAGAGAAAAAGTTAAAAAGTCTCTAAAAGAGAGTGAGGGTGATGCAATTAAGAGGAGAGGTAAATTGAAGAAGATGAAGGAATGCATCGATGGGAACAAGTTGCTGCAGAAGAGATCATTAAACATGATTATAGGCACCTCGTCTGCATCGAAATTACCTTTATCTACTTCTACAATAAACAATGCCATTTGTAAAGTCGGCAATAACATATTGCAAGCCGCTGCAGCCAAATCCAATGCCTTAAAACAAGAACTACCGGTGGATGCTGTACGATTACAAACTGGTACCACTACTAAACCAAGTTCGAGTAAAAACAGTGACATGGATGACATACCGCTGAATAGTAGAATACCGTCTCCTTCGAAGCATAAATCTGCGATTGCGAATCAATCTTTAAATACTCCACAAGCTTTAACGAAGACTCAAGTGGATCTCGATGTACAGAATCATATGCAAGAACATAAGATAGGAGGAGGTAAGAAATTCTACTTAATAGTACACAAATATTGTGTGTTTGCTAGTTACTCAAGTATTTATGAATAATAATTATGTTACAGGTAAAACGAAGAGAAGGGATTCTAAGAAAAAATCGGAATCTGGAGATGGTTTACATCGAGAACAAAATCTATTGTCGGGTGGTCGAATTTTAGATAATCAAGTGAAATGGAGAAAGCTCGCTTTTAAGGGCGATATAACGCATACAATAAGAAAGCCAGATTCACTTTTAACAGGAAGTGATTTTAGTACAATCAAGAAAGTTGGCGAAATTCGAAGAACGAGCGATAGCGACATCAGTAAATCAGCCATTGAGAAGAGTAATTCGTTGAGTAGTGTCGCTCCTAAATTAACGGAGCTTAATGGCGTGAAGAAAGACTTAATAGCTAGAGAAGACAAGAGAAGGCGGTTAAGTTTGATGGATGAAAAAGATCTGCATTTAGGAGGTGAACATTAATTTTTAATTTCATTATATGCAATATCTATTGTAAATTATTAGATTATTTATAATATATCTATTTGCAAATCTACATTCTAAGTAATTAACTTTTATATGTTACAGAATCTCCAAATACAGAAGTCACACATTTTAACAATCAGAAGACAGCTCCTGAAAATTCTGCAACGGTACCAAGTATCAAAGCGAACGCCAGTTTATCTTTTGAGAGTGATTCTGGATTAAAATCGACAAATTCATCGATGCAACAGGGTGATACCAGAAATCCATCAAATTCTGAGACCAAGATACCTATGCATATAGAGACTACGATGAAAAATTCTCAGCCTGTGGCAAGGATGCTCTCTGTTAAGAGTAAATCTGATATGGAGAATTATATCGCCACTGTCAAAAGTCAGAACATGGGTCAAAAGCTGAAAAACCATATGATTGCCAAGAGCGAGAATTCCATCATAAACAGGCACAACAAAACAGTTGAACAGTTGAACTTTAGTCATAAGAAGACAGTTCAAAATCATGTTCAAAAGCAAGTCGACAAGCCAACGGTAGAGAGCAAGATGGACAGCGCGTCGCAAAGGATTAGTTTGCTGAAGACTACGCCAAGTTCGGTAATCAGCAATTCGGTAGATCAAGTCCCCAGATCGCAGAATGTCGACGTAACAGCGAACAAGCCAACTTTACCCATCGGCGAGATAAACGTGACCGAAGCAAAAGTGAAGCAGAAGTTGCTTGAAAATACAGCAGTACCGATTGGGATCGGCGTTGACGCGAATATCGAGAGAGTTGGTAGTGGCGGTGGTGGCGAGGATTCCGGCATCGAGTCTATGGATGCTCTTTCGGAAAAATCGCCAAACCAAGGGGAGTCTCCTTTGCATAGGCCGGCATTGGCAACCGAATCGGTGACACAAAGCAACGCGAAGAATGTAATACAGGGGGAACCCTCCCTATCAACCACCAATAAGAACGTGCCTTCCTCAACTAGTAGTAGTGATATGTGTTCAAATTCCCATTCGGAACTTCTCAAGTCCAGTGGCCCACAAAGGTTAAGTCCTGTGTCTGTAACGAGTTATTTTGAGAATCAGTTGAATCGCAATATATCAAATTCCAGTGAACACGACGCAAAGAATGTGTCTAACGAAAAATCGTCGACAATTCCGAGAACTGGTGGTGGACATAGTGATTTGGTTGCTAGTTTAGATACAGCGAATAATGACAAAAGTATACCCAGTCCCCTGGTGACGGGTACAGTGACTGTTGTGACAGCGTCTATAACCAGCAGTATAAATAGTGATAATAACTTATTACAATGTGCACATCAGCAAACAAAAGACTTCTCTGATAAGGACAGTTCTAGTGTTAAATTAGAGAGTACTGTTAACCAAAATGATCAGGGTAAGGCAAACTCTAAGCACGAAGAGTCGAGAGCTGTGGAAAGTGTATCCGAGGACAGCACGAAGGCGGTTGTAGAAAGTAACAGTGCAATTAGACTAAGCGAGGAACCTCACGGACAGAATAATAATAATATTAATAATAATAATGGTGTGCCTATAATACAAAATCACATTGCTTATAATAAAGTTGAAACTGTAAAGCTCGATAATGCGGTCGCGAACAATGCTAACGCGGCAGCAGATAATTCTTGCTCGAACGGTGAGAGTTGCAAATCAGAAATCAAAGTAGAATCTAAAATTAACGTAAAAGTGGATGACACCAGGCAAACCGATCGGTTCGAGGTCTCAAAAAATAGTAACGTTCCACTCAACACAACATCGGTTAAATTAGAAACGTGCACTGAACAAAACCAGAAGTATAATGTACAAAGTCACCAACAAATCATGCTCAAAGAGCCTTCTGTAAATCTGCAAAAAGTGACGGACGAGTTGGTTAAAAAGATGGTTAACGACACGAGCGATCTGAATGCAGGTATCCAGTCACCTCTCCGCGAAGATCCGCAGCCTATCCGAATCACACCACCCTTGTACACATATTCCAATCCTGTGGTACTGCAACGCGATGAAACTCCGAGTCCAGCGGCACAGAATCCCGAAGTGGACTCCAGTGATGTGGAGCACCTTAAGCGTAAACGTAGGAGAAAACAGGAGCTTGAGGGTCGACAGGACGTCATATGTATAGAAGATAATGACGAGGGACACTTTGTGGAGAGACTGAATTCCAATATTTCGGAGGAATATGTCAAAAGGCCACCGAAGTCGTTGCTGGAGCAGTTGCTAATTGATATTCCGAATGACAACAATGAGAAAAGATCGCTGAGAACTAGATCACAGAAGTTGAATAGTCCGGATATTGCCAAGACTCCGAAGAGCAGCCCTCACGGTCCTAACAAATTAGAGGAACGACGTAGTATATCGCCCTACGCAAAAGCAAGTCCAAAACTGGCAGTATCGAAACTGTCTCCTAACACGACAATAAAAATAGGGAAACGGAAAAGGCAAGAAAGCGAGAGTTCCGTTGCATCGAGCACAGCTGATGATCCACAGCCAAGACCAGGTAAACGGAAATGCTCAGAGAATGCTGCAGAACTTATTAAAGCTTGCATGGGTGTAGAAGAGACTGGTTCTATAAAGAAACAAGTACCTGGCAAGGAAGAGCAATCAAAGAAGGGGTTCAACATATTGGCAAAGGCTAAGAAAGGTGTTTATTTCACGCTATTATTTCTCTGTGTGTAGTAGTTGAGTCTTTTTTACATTTTATCCAAATATCTTTTTTTTTTATTCAATATTTTTCTACATATACAGGCTGTTTAGCTATTAGCGCATCAAATATTAATGACAGATTTTTTTGATAAATTTCAATTTGCATGAAAATTTCTCTTTATAGCGAAAATTTTATGAATGACTTAATTGTCTAGAGTTTCAAATATTATAATCTTTTTGTATGTGTGTATGTATATATATATATATATATATATATATATATATATGTATGTGAGAATTTTTTTAACAAAGGATATATGTATATATATATATATTGTAACAAAAAATAGTTTTTTATAAAATTTTCACTAATCTCTAATTTA
>Ga0157364_1007475_pt1 | contig 11309 bp, 3 predicted proteins | sample AttsexASBM2_FD_111476 | JGI IMG/M metagenome (GOLD analysis project Ga0157364, IMG submission 111476) | Fungus gardens microbial communities from leaf cutter ant in Ribeirão Preto, State of São Paulo, Brazil - Atta sexdens ASBM2 | ecosystem: Host-associated > Fungi > Mycelium > Unclassified ...
AAGGCATAAAGTTATCGCGATAACCTGAACCTGCCAACATTTGACAATTCAACGAATTGTCAAATGTGCGCGTATATTCTCAAGGGATTACCGGGATCTGTTAAGATCGCGGTTACATCTGTTCTCGAGTGGAAGACTGAACATGGAAGGGCAGAATGGAGGGTTCTCAATTGCCTTATTTATATTTGTCCCAATCACACCATCGCCGCGCGCGCGGATTTTTCGTTTAGCCCTCTTACAGAACGTCCTTCTCGTTCGTCGTAGACATCGCGGAAGGGTAAGACGGGATACAACGTGATAAATTATCGCGTGTCAAAGCCTCGACGTGCATTCATTTGCACGGCGTTAGCACTGTCATTGGCACCATTCCTCATTCGCGCGCTCGTAACGAGCGACGCGCTTCTTCGTTACATCGCGAAGTCACGAGATAATTTCGATAAGTTTCTCACGGAAAAGTCCATCAATAATATGATCCCTCTACATTTACTTTCTGAATTAACGGCTGTTGAAGATAATATCGAAATTAGCGATTGGAGTTTATTTTAAATATTTATCTTATAAATAAAGTCACTTATAAGTTATATAATACTTAAGTATGAAAAAGTTATTTTCTTTGCAATTAAAATAATGCTTGCGAGAAATTTAGAAATTAAGAAATTTTTAATAATAGAGAGAGTTTAAAATCGATAGGAAAATGATTTAACGTTGAATATCTAAAAGAATGTAATATTAAACCACACACTTCAATCGTGTCATTTGTGACGTCCAGGCGAACAATTTCGTGTGCTGGCTGTTCCTTTTTCAACTTTACCGAACAATTCTCGATCCAGACGATAGGACGCAGAAGGTAGAGTATTTAGAGATCGAGGTATACCGGACAACTCCCTTGATGCCGGACCGTGGTCTCGTCGGAGATAATAGGAGCTCGAAAGTTTTCGAGTTTGCAACTTTCTCCTCTTCGACGCAATCTCGCCGGGATTTTTTCCTTCTCTCTCTCTGTCTCTCTCTCTCTCTCTCTCTCTCTCTCTTTTCATCCCCGCTGACGCGACGTCGAACAAAATTCGTGAGGGTTATTTCCCTCTATTCGCACGATTCTCTTCTTTTTACCTTTCCTCTTTCGCATTTCTGCCATTTCTCTCCTTCTTGCTCTCTTTATTTTTTTCTCCTCCTTATACGAGCCGTCAGCTCTTTTACATCTGTGTTGCATACCATGTGCTCCTGTAAGTATAAGATATACGGTTGTAGATACTACGAGATTTGTGGTCGCTGTGGCGCACGGCCGAAGGCAGGCTGCTTTCAGGTGGAGATTGCGTTTTGACGTCTGATAGATTCATGGTTATTGGAATCAGAATGGTACTATTACGGTACGAAAAGCGGGACGAGGCGATGTTAGTCGCCTCGAGCGAAGTCGCGTAAATCAATCGGTTGTACTAGAATTCTGTTTTGGGAGTTTCACCACACATGGGATTCCTTTTTCCTTTATCTCGATACATTCCTATCTAAATTTCGAAATTTCAAAATCAGATCGCATTATATATGTTTCACAGATCAATTTACATTCTTTGAATTTATACATAAAGGAACTGTTTTGCTGAAGTATTCATAACTTAGCTAGATATAGATCTGAAAATAATTGTGTTTAAATCATCGAAATAATTATTCTGGCAACCAGTTTTTATGTAGGACATACAAACTGGTTGCCAGAATGTCAAAACTTTTTGCAACGTTACTCATCCTCTGCTTGAGAGACCTACAAAATTATTTTCAGATTACACAGAACTAGTTAAATTTTAAAATACTTTAGCAAAACCATTCTTTCTATGTAAAATATCATCCACAAATGTATTCTTCATGTAAAATATTAAATGTAAATTAATTAACATTAAATTATTCATATCAGCAATATGTTTGCTAAAGATGTACATTAAAAATATTTATTAAGAAAAAATGATAAAAATGAATGTAGAGCAACACAGCAATACTTGCATAATTAAAAAAAAGTATTATACTTGTATATGTATACTGACTTATTATACTTACCAATTTTAATTTCTTTTCATACGTTTAATAAATTTTAAAAGTTCGCATTGTTATATAAATGTTAAAACTTTATTCTGCGGAAAAGTCGCTTGCAAACGGGAGAGGATGGAGTAAGGCTGCGCTTTGACATTGACGAAGTAGACCCGTAGACGGTGTGGGAAATGTCGCTAATGTCGTAACCGAGTGTCATCGTGCACCCTCCTGGAGCATCGGAACTCTGCAAGGAGTGGATGGAGAGGTGGGTGACGGGAACGCGAAAGGGGATGCTGAGAGATATATCGTCGCTTGGGACAACCAAGGAGGAACTGGAGGTTGATGGCTCGAGGACGGGCTGGTTATCTTTTGCCTGTAGGTGCAACGACGTAGCTAACGTTAGAGAGAAGACGAGCTTTACTGTCTGCAAGAAAGACTGGCGTCTATCCTTGACGACAAAGCCTTAGTCGCCTACTGGTGTTTTTTTTAGTCAACAAAACTTTATACAGTCCGTCATAAAACGTAAAGGGAGAAGGATAATAGTTTTGTTTCTTTTTATCGTTTCTGAGAAATATACGACAATATTGTTTAGACTCAATTTCAAATTTAGTCAAACGAGTGATTATAGTGAGTCTGTTATATAGTTTGTTACATAATAATTGATTATTATTTATAATATTGAATTGCAAAAGTATATTTTCTGATAAATAAACTTTGTAATGATTTTTTAGAAATGTTTTACGTTTTATAGAGATTCAGATACAATCTTCTCGATATTATTCTTTGTGTCTAGTGTCCCGAAGGGTAGCCGAACAGTTAACTGGGTCGGGGAGTCCCCGGACTATATTCCTTGCAAACACGAAACCAATCGCGACACCTTTGATGACCGAACAACTCGGTGGCAATAACGGACTCTGGTTGTCTTATAGACGAGGGGTTTGAAGGTCGCGGAACGGTGGAACGGTTTAGGAATCGAGGGAACAATTGTTGCGGAAGACGACCATCGGACTGGCCTCACCGGGACATCTTTCCTTTTATTGCCCATAAAAGCAATAATGCAACACTATACGATACGCATGCCGATACTGAAGTACGACAAAACGATACAAATGCTTAGATTTCTCAGTTCCTTCTTTTCTTCCTACTTAACTTCCATCCTCTGCCTCTCTTCAATATGATAGTTTCGATAACAATGAAATTATTCTTCTTAAATCTTTTATAATAGTTATTACAATAAATAAATAAAAAAAGCAATATTTTGTATCTCTCACAGTTCTTTCTCATGTAAATGTTATAATATAAAAATTACAATTTATAAATGTGCATTACGGAATGCGAGTATCGCAAGAGTTTTCTTTTTAATTTCGCACGGCAGAACGAGGGAATTAAAGCGACGGATGAAACGATAATCGTTCGAGACCTATTCTCTCTCAACTCTCTCCGGTCCGCCAAGCTCATTTCGCGCTGTTTAAAAATCTCATGAAGGCGAAACAAAGGACGAGGCGCGAGCGTTCGGCATTAAACGGCTCTCGAAGGACGCGCCAACGGGGGGATGTAGTGGAAGGCGCAAATCCGGGACGAGGAAGAGCGTCGTGATGACGTCTCAATTCCCCCGGAGTCAGCCTTTAAAAAAGCCGAGGGAAAGATTCTTATCAGAACGTTTCGCCTCGACCGGCCTAATTTACTTATGCTTCTCCCTTCGGGGCCTATTTACAAGTGCAAAATTGCTTACGTCCCTTTTTCTCTCAACGATCTTGGGAACTCGTTCTTCATTTGTTCACAGATCCGAACTTGTTTCAATATGCATATAATATACATCGGCCGTTAATAATAATTATTTCCTTTTTATTTTAAACAATATTATACTTTTATTAATAATTATCATCTCCATTAAAAGAATTAATAAAGCTAAATCAGCCTTGCGTGGATACAAAAAATTAATATAATTAAATAAAAACATATAACAAATAGTTGTTTACTTTTTTATAATAAATATATTTATTTATTTTTTAAAGTAAATATTTACAAATAAATATTTTTTACTATTGTATATTTTAGTGCATAAACATTTTAATGCATAAAAAATACCTATCACATACATACATATTGCTATTAACTATCGTTTTATATACAAAGAACATTTTTACTGACTTTTCGTGATATGCAAAAGACCTTTCGTAATATGCTTTGTTCACAAATAGCATATATAAAAGTACGAACATTTTGTGTATAGTGTAATTATACGTCTCAATGTATATCTTTTAAAATGTTATAAATCTGTATAACACAAAATTAAAAAAGAGTCAGATAACCAGTCCAGATAACTAGCACAACTTTGGCAAAAAACAGGAAACAGTTGCATGGAACAAGTTTTTATCATATTGCAATAAAATTTTGTTTGGATAATCTAAAAGCATTATGCGGATATTTCTTGCGCAAGTAAGCGAAAATAGTGTAACATATTTATTGCTATAAAAGCTAAAAAATTGCTGATGGAAAGTGTTTTTCTAAAATATTAAATTTCTCTACGTGTCTCCATGATTTAAATGGAAATATGTGCTTTCTTCATTAAAATCGGTCACTCGCACAAGCAATACGCGGCATTGCCACTGCGAGATACGACGGACTATAATTTCTTGTAAGAATCATACAGAGAATAGAATAAAAAGCACATTTTTTATTTATCTCCAATGTTGTACGATCTTATCCTTAAGTTTTTAAATTGTTTCTTAATCGTAATAATTTTATATAATTTTAGTATATAATTTAATTAAATAATAAAAGATTGCCGATGATTGTTATTGAAAATTATATATCAATTGGAAATATTAAAAAACGACAAGATTATAAACATGTTAGAAAACGTTATAAACAGATAAAAGACAAGATAACGTGTGACTGAACGTTAAATAATTCTTTACTTGTCTCTACCAGTTTTAATTGCTTTTAATTGAGCAGCCACTGAAATATGCACGCGTGTAATTATTATTTTTTATTATGTTATAAAACTTGTACGCTAGACACGCTTTGTATACGATTTAATTTTCAGTTTGTACGTTTTATTATACTTGCTTAAAATACTTGAATACTTAATGTAAAAAATTAATATTAATAAACTATTACTATTATATTATTAATCCCTTACGTACAACTGTCAATATGCAATGACAGTCGATCACGAAATAATCGTAGAAAGACTCGAGGAAAAGAGGCGAAAATATTTCGATAGATTTGAGTTTTAGAGAATATATTTTATATGGTTGGATCTCTTTAATTGCTACATTATATGAAACAATTTTCTTATTTAATTTTTACGTTGACTCATTTGATTGAATCAACTAAATTTTTTATTCATATATATGAGCAATTAAATTTTTTGGTTGAAGTATAATAAAATATGATTTACTATATAACAATATAGTTGGAAAATTTGTTAATATCTATTAATATAAAAATTGATAGATGAACAAATTATTAATTGTATGAAATTAAATTTTTGGTATTTTATTTATTAGATTGAACACTTGTAACCGAAATAGAAATAGAATATAAAAATTCTGCAGCTGATATAGGAAACTGTTAATCGAGACAAAGATCTTAAAGAAGAAATCAGGAAGAGTTCATTTTAATACAAGTTTTGATAAAGTATTTAAAAAAATGTTAAACTTTAATGCATCAAGCACAATAACAAGTATCAGAGTCTAAGGGCAGAAGTACATATTCTTGCACAATGGTAACGCATAACATAAAGCATGAAAAAATCAAAGTCATTTTTTTCATGGAAAGGAAGGAAATGAAGGACTTTGATTCATTTTCTTGTGCATTATGCGTTATGCAAGATTCTGTTCTCTATTCCTAAAAATAACTACAGATTTGTGCTTACGATTAATAGTTGCAGCGAGTTAGTGAGTCCATCATGACTAATGGCTAAAGTAAATCTGTGCAACCTTTAATTATAATCATCAACTAATAATCTAACAGGTTTTAATCCTGAAACAATAAATGCAATAAACCTTAAGCTAAAAAAATCAATATATAGCATAGTTATTCTTATATTTTACTATGATTAGCAATATCTTACTGTTTAAAGCTTATTATCTTCATTAAGCCTTGTCTATAATAGCCGCACAGATTGTATCGTATCAGTCGTGTGCTGTAAGAATGCATACGTTCAGCAGAATGCAATGGTTTAATGATGCGTTGAATGTTTTGCTCTTATGATACAAATGCTAAAACGCATTTTTTTTACTAAAAGTCGAAGATGAAGTGGCAGTCGTAATATCAACTCAAATTTATCTAAAATATATTTTATATATATATATATCTTTATTTTTTAAATATTTGTATCATTTTGTAACTTTTTATATATTTCAAAGTATCTATTACAGTATAAGTGTTTCAAAGAATATATATTGGAGGCAATCATTTTGATAAACACGTTTTATTTAAGATTCAGCGTACTTTTAGTTTGCTGGAAATAGTGAAAACTGCTAAGTAGACATGTTGAATGAATTTAAGATCATTCAACAGACAATCATAAAACAGTTGCAAAAACTGTTGCGTACTGTTGAACACATTCATTGAAGTTCTATTTCTCTTGTTAGTCATAAAGTTATCGTAGTCACAAGAGCTCTTATCGTATAGAGTTGAGTTTTAACTTTCTGCGATAATTAGGGCCTAAGCTCAAAGTTGATTGTAACTGAGTCGTGGAACGTAAATCGTAATTGTAGATTGATGAAAACATTGTATGATTACGACTCATATTTCATGATTCAGTTACGATCAATGTTTATGCTGAGACCTTTAGCTTACTAGTATTAGACTACAATTAGAAAGAATATTCCTGCAACATTCTCATATGAGAGTCAACATTGCGAGTCAGTCTGCGCAACTACAGTAAACGAAGCTTTATATTTCGGAATTTACGCAAAGGTACATACTTATGGTGCGCCATGTCGTATTCTTCTTCCGCGGAAATAATCGTGAGTTCCATTATCAGCGATATCTCATATCGCTGTACTAAACAATAAATATAATTATTTGAAACATCATGAGATGAATGCGCTTGCCATCGCTATTGTGAAATTTTGTTGAAATTTTGTTGAAATAGACAAATTCATACAAGCAAAAAAACTTTGTTATTATATCATTACTCATTTCTTATACTACAATTTTTTATTGATACAAACATATTACACATTTAGTTAACAAAATCATTTGATTAACAAAATTTTATTTTATTCAACTAAAATAGATCCCTTAGTATGTACAAAGATATGTAATTTTTTAAATATCTTTTTATGACACTTATAATTTATAGAATTTTCAACAATGATTGATTCATTGTTTCCTTAAATCGAACGATAGTAACACACACACATAGCCGAAACAGGAGAGAGGATACTAAGCTTTCTCTTCGCAAGCGTTTCGATGTCCAGTGGGACGCTAAGACGCAAAATGACACCTTGAGCTGAGATTACAACCGTCCGAATCCTCTTTTCTGACTCTTCAGAGCAACATCCCCGTGTCTTTACATCTGTTTTTGCAGGGCGCGTCTCTTGTGAGTCTCTTGCGAGACTAGCCGTCTTCTTACATCACCTTCTTCCTTCGAGTTTATCTCCTTTCCTCGTTGCGTATTTTCTACACACGCAAAGAATACTTTATCTGTATATGCGTATGCAAAATCCACCAATGTATATCTACGTTCCTCGAGGGCGCAGCGAATACATTTTACAAGCGGGAATACGATTATCCCCGTATCGAGGGAAGATTGTCGTTGCACTCGTGGATTTATTAGCGGAAATTAGAACCGTTACGGTGGATTCTTACAAAACTTAGAGAAACGGAAAAGAAAGGGCAACGAAGACGCCGTTCATAAAAACAAATCGCGTCTAGATAGTCGCAATGTCGCGCGAGGGAGATTTTCTTTTTCTTTCTCTTACTTCAGCTTTCAATATTCGCAATAATATTTGTCAAAATTTTGATTCATAAAACAAAACATTTTTTCTAATGTTTGTTTTTCGATTTTTTTCTATTTATTTCAAATAATATGTTTGATTTAAATAGATTTTAAGTTATATGAAGGTATTATTATATTAATTGTTGTACTCTGTCTCTAGTTCAGATTTAGATATAACTTTATTTTCATGCTAATAAAATTTTGTGACTTTATTTATATGAGAATTATTCTCTTTTCATTCCTTGCTCTCTTTATCTGTAGAAATATGATAAATCATGAATTGTCGATGGTTATTAAAGCACCGGGGAAAGATTTTCAGCTGCGATTACGATATGATACTCGACGACAAAATTATAGTAATGCTCGGTCATGAGATGCTCAACGATGCATGAAATGACACGACTTTGTCCTCAAAATTGCGACACTGTATAATTTTGTGCAAAAGAGCGATATTCGCAGCGAGGATGACACTTTATACGAGCGATTATCAGTCACAAAATCTTTGGTCTTTCGAAACGAGTACGAAAACATACTAAACGTTAGTAAACGTTACTAAAGAAGCTCAGATTTACTAGCGTTTCAGACTCATTGCGGGCGTAAAAGGAATCGTATGATCATCGTAAACCGACTAAACACTCTCTTCTGAATGATAAAGCGAGAAGACCGCCAATGCTGATACTTTCACAATCACCTCAATGTTAAACTATCTGGCAACCGTTTGTGATTGTATCTCTTCGTCATTCTTTTGTCTCTTCATATCTCTTACTGTTATAGAAGAGAATTTTTGTACATATAATACATTCTTTGCGTGCAATTGTCATTCTAAAGTTATGTTGTTAATATTCTTTATGAAGACATGCCTAATTATATCTGTCATGATGTTAATTTGTTTTGAATAAACGATGTCGAGGGACATCATCTTTTTTTTAATTATGTCACTTTTGAATTATAAGAGAGGTCTTACATATTCCAGAATTAACATAATTAAAAATTTTGGATTCTTATTACTATGAATTAAATAAACATTATCCTATTAATTATTAAAAATGAACTAATTTAACTTCATAAAAAAATCATCGAAATCGTCAATTCAAAAAGAGCAGTCTAAAAAAAAACTACAATTTAAAAAAAGATGGTTTTCTAAAAGTTGTGAAACAAAAATAATATATATAAAATTTGATCACTTGTTAAGAATATATTCTTTTTGCTGATATTATTTGATTATTTAATCATTTTTCATTATGTTAAGAAATAGTTTTTGTCTTATTCTGAAAAATTAATTTTTTAGTTGCGTTTTTTGAAGAGATAAATATATATTGTATAAAATTGAAAATAATATGGAATAAAATATAATGAAATTATTAAATAATGGAATTATTAAATAATGTTAATTTATGCATGTCTATCAATTATCTTGCGACTACTTCAAGAAAGTAGAGTTAGGAAGCTATAATAAACCAAATATTAGCATATTGATATAAAATAATTACTTACAATTATTCGAGAATGTCAAGTCAGATGTAATGTCTTTATATATTCTATTCAGAGAAATATTTCACTCTAACACCGTTACTTTTTTTAGCACACCCTTCACGAGAAATCGCAGCTTTCGACCTCTAGAGTATGGATTCCAGCCACCTTTGTTCTCACGAATTTTTCACACGCTTCTCTCTTTTCCTCTTATATATTCTTTCTACCCTTCTGTTTCGGTCTCCCTTATACATCCTTTCCTCAAAAGCGGGATTAAGACTTTTCTCACTTTCCACACATGTTTCATGGGTATCAGCAGATTCGGTAGGAAGATTTGCAAGTTAAATGGCATAAATGAAAAGGCAGAATAGCTATTTTTCTATTCTCTATCGATTCTCAGGAATTCGCTCGATGATCGAAAAAACGCATTATTTCAATTATTGGAAATTGTCCTATGAAACGAAAAAGAAATATTGAAATCTTTATATAATTATAAATATTTTTTCTTTTGTATGTTTGAATATATAAAAAATATTTTACTTTTTCTTTTATTATACTATTTTTAATATCTAGATTAATACGTATGGAAATGATTGTAATAATTCACAACTGTGAGTGGCATACTAAAAGCCACGCGATTCGTTGTACGCGGGAAATAGAAGCTACTCGCGAGTAATATCCACCAAGAAAATAGATATCAATAATGGTCCCCTCGTGACGCGCGTGCCTGCTAATTTATTTCCCTATGAATATCCGAAAAGGCACCCTTTCCTTCCACCGAAGACTACCGGAGCCGTTGTCTTCTGGCTCGGGTGGGCGTTGTATGACCGGGACATTAAGACATTGTTCGGATGATTTACACGCCGATTTGCATTCACACGTCGGCCGTATATTAGACGAACGCTATGCGTGAACTTACGCACCTTTGCTGTTAAATCCTATTGTAAATTCATTACTTTGATGGGACACCGCGCCTTCGAAATTTCTACATAAGTAAGAGATTTTGAAATTCTTATATGTGAGCGCCAATCTCGAAAATGGAAGGATAATAAGTTTTTACAGTTTCCAAATTTTTTAAATTTTTATTCTGAAGGTATATAAGTCAAAAATTATTTTTTTTTAATATATTGATCGTTGAATATTTTGTGAATAAAAACGACTTGCAATATTTTACTGAAAAAAAATTTTCTTCAAATTATTCAAAAGATTTTAATATTGATTGTAAAAACTGATATTCTTCAATATATGCGAATGTGTCGCAAAAATTAACCCTTAACACTTTAACCCCTTTTGCGTAAACGCCATACTTGGAACGGCATATCTAAGCCAACTTTGACTGCTCAGAACATTTATAAAAATGAACATATTTTAACAAATTCAAAATTAGTAAGGAATAACGGTAAATGTACGTATCCTTATTAATAAAAAATTATAAGCTATAATGTAAATAATAGTTCCGAAAAAAATTTTGTTAAAAAATCCTTATTTTTCGTATATAAGTTAAAATAATATTTTAAATATGCATTTTGGAAAGAAAATATATATTTTCTGTTAAATAATAAATTGCAACAAAAACCGAATGTATATAAATTTCTAGAATTAGCATTCGCATAAAAATGTTTATTATAATTATAAATAATTATATTGCATAAATGGTTTTATATATATATATATATATATTTATTTATTTTATATATATATATTTATTTATATATATTTATTTATTTATATATTTATATATATTTATTTATTTTATATTTTTTTATTTTATTTATATATACATATATATATATATATATATATATATATATATTAGGTGTGGGAAAAAATTCGTGGCGTTTTTCCTGTTACATCTAACAGGAAAAAC
>Ga0157364_1007476_pt1 | contig 11308 bp, 4 predicted proteins | sample AttsexASBM2_FD_111476 | JGI IMG/M metagenome (GOLD analysis project Ga0157364, IMG submission 111476) | Fungus gardens microbial communities from leaf cutter ant in Ribeirão Preto, State of São Paulo, Brazil - Atta sexdens ASBM2 | ecosystem: Host-associated > Fungi > Mycelium > Unclassified ...
AAAAAAAAAAATCTCTATTTGATTTGTGTTATTTTTTCCTTGTGTCATTTTTTCTTTAGGAATTCAATTCACAATTGTATTACTTTTTCTTATTAAAGCTCGACGTATTTAAAATGCATATATAATATACAATGCATATATAATATAGAATTCGAAAACTCATTTTTCTTACGGAGGAGTGTAATTAGTTTATTTCCTATATCTAGATGTATTTTCTTTCAACAATTTTATTTTACACATTAAATTTTTTGTCATAATTGTGTAACAATTTTTAACTTGTACGCATTATTTAATTGCGCTTTTGTAAAATTTATTTTGCAGTTTTAGTCTGCAAGAAACATATACATAAATCGAGCTTGACATGAATAACAGTAAAAATACAATAAATATTCTACCGGTTTATTTTATTATAACAAACAAAAACATGCCTATATGTACATGTGTGCATGTGCTGTCAAATAATATATCGAGAGGAAGCGTCATTGAACGACAATATAATGGAGAAAAAAGGCGTTTTTGTCCACTCGAGTATCGCAGATATAGTTGAATAAAGCAAAGTGTGAAATCCTGTTGTGAGGCTAAACCTTAAACAAACCAATGGAGATTTCCTCGGGGTATTGACGATAGTGTGTGTACAAGATATTGCAAACGCAACGACCAACGCAGTCAGCAACTCAAACAAACAAAGGAAACAAACGGTTCGCTTAAATTGAGCCAACACCAATCGATTCGGGTTAGCTATCGGATCTGTGTGTTAAATGGTGACTAGCAGATAGAATGTATAATATTAGTTGATATTTCATTTCAAATCTAATAAAAATTTTTTAATTAAAATTTTTCTTTAACAATTATTACAATAATTACAATTAAGAAGAGTGCATAGAGACAAGTATTATTAAAAGTGATGTTCTCACAATAAATTATATCTAATTTTACATTATTCATGACGATTTAAAATAATTAAAATGTAATACCATTATTATAGATAAACATACTGCTAAATTATATTCTACTTTTTTAAATTGCAATTTTATTATACATACATATCATTTATATATATATTTATATATATATATATACATTTTTTTACCTTATAATTAAATTTGAATATTATAGTTGAAATGATTTCATAAAGATCGACAAATATCTTATATACTTGAAACAATGAATATCTTCATACGCGCAAAATATGTAACTGTGCTAGTTATAAATAAGAATCAATAGCGTACTACTACAGTACGTCGAAATGGAAATGCTGGTATTCTCTCAAGAAGATACAGAAACTGTTTGCTGATCTCGTCGCATGCTAGAGAGAATCAGAAAATTATAGTCACGTTCAAACACTTTCCGTTTGGAATGGTAAAGCTGGATTTCGATATACAATAAAAGGGTGACGTTTTTTTGCAACAATTTTTATATTTCTATCATGTGCGAAAATATTTTATTGCAAAAAATAAACTCAAAGCTTGTTGTAGAGAATGAATACTAATCTATGATAATAATTTAGAATAAAAGCAACATTTACCAACATGAATATTTATGATCTAAATATACTATACGGAATATTAAACTAGATCCATCAACAGAGTGACAAATTGAAATGCATCACATTCTTGGCAGATAAATTATATAAGTTTTAATAATGTGATATAACGTATATATTTATACATCATTATATTTTACATATTTATTTATTACTCTACATTTTTTACTTTTATGTATAATTTCATTATTTGAATGTGTTCTTTTTATTTGCCAAAAAATGCACGAGTGCGCATTTTCCTAAGAAACGGTGAATTTACGCACATCTCATGCAATATTGCGACCTAATAGAGTGAGGGTGAATAAAATGCGAATGACACTGGATCGTAAAAAGCACGTGGTCGCTCTCGCATCTTTATTCGACGTTCGGATAAGAAACTCGAGGATGGAGGCGAAGAGCGCGAGATCGGGTGTGAGCGATCGTAAATTATCTTCCTATCCTATGTACGCGTGGGCGAATCCTTGTGCTTACACGTGCGACCAAAATGTAACAGGCGTCACGACATTGCAATTACAGGCCACCAAGAACGAGAGATATAATATTTGATCAGAAGTGGCGAGAATAGCCGCTCTCTGTTCGTGACGGGAAGTAATCACAGGTCTGGAAGTACGATTGCGTTCCTGTAACAATGGAGATTCTGAGAATCGGTGTTTTTGGAGGAAGTTTCTTCGTTAAACCGATACACCAGGAAGCGGCATTGTCCTGAAATGGTGATCGATCGCGACAATGCCGTGAACAGCGGTATCTGTAAAAGCTATAAAAAGGATGTTGCGAAGAGGCAAACATGTTTAATGTATTTTCTTGCGATCGACGTGTCATTCTTGAGACTATTGTCAAAGTGGAGACGATATATCTCATAATGAAAACTCGGTTGTTTGAACGATGTTCACAGTATGTCTGGTATATAATGTGTGCAATTATTCTCTTCAAGTGAAAATACGTAAAATTAGACAGACATTTTCAATTTCTTTTGGTATAAAGATTTAGAAACAATGAAAGACCGATTCAAGCACAACGAAATGTCATAATGACATTAAAATGATTATTAAAAATTACTTTTTAATCAATCAAGATTTATATATTAATGTAATTTTTACGTTATTATGATTGTCATTCTGCTTGGGGATATTCTGGAGATTAACAATTTTGTTTGATGTTTAACAATTTGATAGAGAGAAGAAAAATTTTTGAGTTAATTTCTCCTATTTTTGCCATTATTTTTCTTCATCTGCTTATCTAATTATTAAAATGAATCCGGAAAAGATATATCTGTTATAATCAAAGATTACGTATTTCATCAGTTGATCACGTCTAGTATAGTAACGTATGCAATCATTCTTCAAATGAAAATAAATAGAATTATACAAATATTTTCAATTCCTTTTGATAAAAAATTAAAAAAAGGGAAAGACAGAAAAAATCATTGTAACAATGGGGTGACTATCATATTGCAATATATTTGAATGAAAAACAAATTTGAAGATTATTTTTATCAAACATATAAAAAGCAATTAATAATTACTTCATATGAACTCTGACTAATCGAAAAGTGAGTTTTAATAATTATTTTGGAATCATTTTGATGCCATCTTGATGTCATCGTGACATTTTCTTCTGCTTGAATTAGTCCTTTATTGTTTTTAAATTGTTATACCAAACAAATTGAAAATGTCTAATTCTACAAAATACATATTTTTACTTAAAAAGAACAATTGCACACGTTATATACTAGACACACTGTAAACACTGATAATACTTTTATAATAACTCAAAATGACTCTTTCTTGAAATTAATTAACAGTTTGATGAAATTATTTCGAGATAATTTCTTACTTTTTTTTTTACCGTCATCCTTCTTTATATCTACTCATCAAACTATTAAAATTAATCCGAAGAGGATGTATCTGCCATAATGAATGATTGCATATTTGATAAGTGTTGATCAGTATGTTTGTTATATACTGTATGCAAATATTTTTTTAAGTGAAAGTATATAGAATTAAACCGACATTTTTTAATTCCCTTTAATAAAAGATTTAAAAAAGGAAGTATTTTTGTGACGGTTTGATAAAATTGTTTCGAAATGATTTTTCCAATTTTTATCATCATCTGCTTCATCTACTTATCAAACTATTAGAATCATTTTATCGGAAATCCGTCTTACGCGCTCATGAAATGATCAACGCAACCGTCGGCGCTGCGCAGCCAATTTGTTTAGTTACAGCCGCGTTTCACCGACAGTTCCACAAATCCCTTAAACAATATTGTAGAAACATCAAGTGTGTTGCCCCGGTTATGTGTCGGCGTATATTTACCGATGATTTCCCGCGGATTTCCCGCGTCCGGCGAAATCACCGGGTTGGACGCGAGCGTAAACAAACGCGATAAATTGGCTGGTTAGCTGAGCAACACGGCCAACCGAAATACGAGCATAATGAAACGGTTTTCATTGGTCGTTGTTAACCAGCCGGGCATGCCTGTTGTACAGCGAGATTAAAAACAAAAACAAGCAACGCAGGGAAAAAGGAGGCAAGAAAAATCGGACGAATCACTATTGCACCCTCGCTTTCCGACGAAATTGCAATACGTATACAACACGTTCTCTCTTTTCCTCTCTCTCTCTCTCTCTCTCTCTCTCTCTCTCTCTCCGTTTGTCTCTTTCTCGTTTTCTCTTTTGCTAACGTTCACCCCCGATCGCAACCAACATTTCGTCTCTCCCGCCGTTACACTTTTACGAGTTAATTAATGATCCTGCGGTAATTGATTATTCCGCTCGTTTCGACGGCCGCTAGCAAACGTACATTGGATTTATCGCGGTTATAAACTTGGCTTCTGCGTATCGTTTGAATGGTGATATTACGGTCGTGCATAGAGGAAAATAACGAATGGAGATAGCCGTCCACGTGATTAATCAGAGTGGTTCTTTTTATAAGGACTCATGAGTTGCGCGCAAACAGTCGCGAGCGAAAATTCACGCGTGGAAATACTCACGGTCGTTACTATCAACGGAAGTAGCTCTGAATTTATATACGCTAATTGGTCGCTTGAGCTTTATCAGTACTCGTTGCTTAATTATACAAATTATAAAAATAAATACTAATTGCACATTATAAGTCCTGTGCGTTATATTATATAATTTCCAACACTCGATAGATTCTGAGACCGTGCGTAAAAGTAAAAACAGAACGCTTAATAAACTTGTCACGTCGGTATACAAATAACAAGTCGCTCTTTTCAAAATAGAAAATATTCATATTTTTTTATTTACGCATTTCAAGTTTTTATATAACTTGTACAACTATTTTAAAAGTACATTTTCATGTTTTTTATGCCGCAACACGTACGTATGTATACTTAATGGACACATGCAGTTTTAGTCATTCTTAAAATAAATATATATATTTACAAAAAAGTTGTTTTTATCTATTTAAAATGTATATCTTGGATAAAAAATTTGCAATTTTTAATGAAGAGACGTGATTTGCTTTTTTTGAAAGCAGAAAAGAATAACTATTTTTTTAATTGGATCATCAGCTAAATCCCATGAGAAAGATAAAAAACGAATTACAAGAGCATAGTGTTGCGAATACTAAATCGTAACATAGTTGCATTTATTTACACAATGACTGTTTTGACTGAGAGAGCAGAGGTATGGAGTTGCAGTGCGCGGCATCCGCTCCGTACTTTCTGGACCGAATTGTGCCAAGTGCCTACGCATGCATTCGCTGGCCTGTATAGTTTCTGTCTTGTTTCGGGTACATGTATCACTATGGTCATGACTAACAACGTGCGCGCGCGTCATCCAATATACAGGGTGGTATGTAGCGTATGTATTTCTCGCTATTCACATGGCTCTTGTCGCGGTTAATGAGATAATAAAAGCGATATTTCCGAGGCTACAAATCAAGCAGATGATGATGCATCGTGTACAATTGTTCCTGATATATCCCGCTGAAATGGTACGGTTACAAGAAAACCGAGGAGATTCGTGTTACTAGCGGAACACCCCGTACAAGTGCAGGCACATATCTGTATATGCATAGCTTACTGGCTGCCATGGAAATACCTCGCTAAGGATAGTTCCGCTGTAGGAACGAGGAAATTCCGGATCTGTTGTCAGAAACGGAACACTCGATATATATGTTGAAATGTTAAACATGTAAACATTGCGCTGCATTATCTTGTATTTACTGGACATACGAGTTACACGGAAAATCATCATTTTGACAATTTCAGAAACTAACTAGAAAATCAAGTTGAACATTAAATTAATTTTGATAATGGAACTGATTGATATGATTTTGGCGAAAATTATCTTTTACATTTGCGACTTTTCGTACTTACGTATTCTCTATTCCATATTTTTAATTCAATGTATACGCGCATAAATATACTTTTTGCTTGTGAATTACAATGGACAGGAAGGCCAAAACAGTCAAAACGTATGATAATATTGTGCCTATTGTGCCACGCCGTTAATGAAACAAGTCTGTTATAAAAATGTTTAAAAGGAAGCTTAAGCGGATGAACCTATATAGTTTACAAAACAGACAGCAAATTGCAAAGTCAGGTTTAGTAAGCTAGATTGTCAGCACAATCAGGCTTCGCGCTTTTCTGCTTCACATCGAGTGTCGTGCATACAATAATAGTTTCTGATATTTCATTCACAAATGATTATTTTTGAATTTCTTTTGTTACTAAAAAAATGTACTGATTTTATTAAATATTTGTTTAAATAGTACTAACAAATATATTTACGAAATATAAACATGTATTTATTTAAGTATAATTTTTTATTTTAAATAAATATTTATTTACTAGTAAGTAAATATTTCATTAGTATTTAAAAAAAACGAATATTTAATAAAACTTAGTAATTTTTTTTGATAAATGAAGGAAACATTGCGTTTCCTTTATGAAATAAATCAGCATCACAATGCATTTGATTAATAAATATATTTTCAAAAATCTTATTTTAATATTTAATGATAACGATGATACAAATTTGACTGCTGTACATAGTTTACGATTTTAGATTTCATTCGTTGAGCTAATTTGTGAGTATCAAGCGGGATTATAAAGTTTCATATTTTTTCCGCGTTATTCTATCATTATAATAATAAAATGAGCGTCGCGTGCAATTAATATCATATCGAGCATGCCGTGCAAAGTTCTGTGCAATTATTTTATTGATGATTAGTATGTGTGATTCTAATTAATGATATTTTTGGGAGTCATACATTATATGGGAGCTCCCATATAATATATGATTCCCAAAATATCGTTAATTAGTTTGTTGCACTAGTACAACGAACAATTCTAAAAGGCTAAAGAGAAGCATTGAGAGACAAAGAATTATAGGATAAGAAAATTTTTTTATTATTTTTATAAGTGATATAAGGCGCATTTTACGTATAATATTGTAAAAATATTTAATAAAAGTCTGCCTATCTAATATCATTTTTATCTTCCATCTTATATCCACTGTAATTTAATAAAACGTAAAATTTCTACATTCTTATTAGACTTTATGTAGTTCAAATGAAATGATACTCTTTTAAATGCATAAAACAACATTGATAAAATAATTAAATAATGATTTATTAGTTAATTACTTTATCGTAGTAGTAATTATTAATTTGTCGTAATGTAAAGGACTTTCTGAACATCATAACATTATTCCTAATGTCACTTATATGTCTATCTATAACTTCAGCCATCATGTAATAAGATAGTAATTAGATTAATGTAATAACTTTTAAATAAATTATATCATATTATATTTTTGCCATAAATGTCATTAGAAAATAAACTTTATGATATGAGATATCTTCTAATTACATTTTATTCTTACATCGCATTGTAACGAGTGAATTTTATAAAATTTATTTTCAAATTTATATTCCTGAGTTATAATTATTTTTCTATCTCAACTCAAACGTTAATTAAAATTGTTTCTTTGCAAATCTTCTCTTTATTCTGCGTTTTATTGAACAAGATAAAGATCATCGTGCTTTATCCATAAGTCTCATGCACGCATATGGAAATAGAACATCGCTTACATTGTTGTGATTTTAATCAATAATTATTTTTTATTCACTTTTATTTTGAATATTTTCATTTTTCAATAAAAATTTGATGATTACTAATGAGCGATAAATATTTTCGCTAAATTTTTGAAACTTGAATCTATGATTCAAATGTTACAATTACGCCCAAATTAAACATAAAAATTTACTTCAGTCACTAGTTTAATTCATAAATAAATACGCGCTTGCTCAAATGAAATGACCTTTAAAAAGTTGAATATACGTTAATAATTGGTAAATCCATTTATAGTGCTGTGCAGCAAAAATTAACTGAATCCGAGCAATTATTACACTCAATTTGAGCTAATTATCAGCACATTTCAGTCAGTGAAGTGGTTTATTTATCTCAACGATAAAATATTAATTTGAAGACAGGCGAGATTTCTCTCGGGAATGACACAGGTATTGTCTTATAAAGTACTGCTATGCGATTTGGAGCGAAAGTTCACTCTCGGTCGCTTCTTCAAAATAGATCGTCCCATTCGTATTGTCCATTTAACCTGTTACTAACTTACCAACGCTCGAGGACGAACGGGATACAAGTTCGAGAAAGTGCCAACACGAAACTTGGAATATCTTCCTTTGAAAAGCTTCTCGCTTGATTACTCTCCTCATGTCACTCATGAATGAGCAGTGTTGTTAATAATACGCAATATCTCGAAATCGCAAATAATAATGAAAAAACTAATAATGATATTTTTTTTTAATCTATGTTATTTCTTTCCGAAAATCGAAGCAAATGGCATCGCAATAATGGACTCATATAACATTGTTAGCTGTTATGACAATCTATTCGTACATCAAAATTTACTTATTCCAGAAACAATAAATATGCTGTGTTGTTTTATTATATAGAATTATAGAATAACTAAAAAATTACTGTATAATATTTTAGAAACTAATTTTTATATCTATACGTACATTTCTAAATTACAAATTTAGCTTCTGCATTTTTACAAATAAACGGCCAAAGGATGCAAAAATAATAAAATTTTTTTTCATATAATTCTAAATTAAGAGCTACCTGCTTTCATAAAGTGTTAAATTAAAGAACGTATAATATGAAAAATTAAAAATTATAACAAATTATAATTAATCTGTTTTTATTAAAAATTATATACTTTAAATGTATTAAAACATTTGATCCCAGAATATTATAATTTTTAAATGCTCCAAAGCTATTTAATTTGATTAAAATGATACTTTAATATTACTGATTACAATTATTTTTGAGCATTTTTGAACTCAACTATTTCTAATAAGGCTATATAGTTTAATTGTTTAAGATTTTGCTTTGATAAGATTCTGCTTTTTTTCCTCTTCTTTTGTTTTCTCTTTATCTTTAAATAAAAATATTTTATAATAATCTCATAGAAATATAATATATTCTCTTAATTTATATTCACATGCTTATATTCACTTCGCATTACGACACCTCTTTCCAACAAGCCGTTAGATAAATAGACTTTGTCTCCATAAAACAAACATTTGTACATGGATTTAACCGTGAAATCTGAGAGCGATGAACTCAATGCAATTTACCGTTAATTGCCGCAAGCCTCACTCGACGAGCTTGATAATTCCAGCTTAAATGTTTTAACGTGGATAGTACCCACTCAGCTTGACGACAAATCAGAAATTAAAGCAGCAGACACATTTTTGGTAAATTCATTATGTTCGTTACGACAAATACTGAGCGTAGAGATGTATCGCAGCTCGATTGAAACATTCGTTAAGGATTCAATGACACGAAAGCATGAATGCAATTAACTGTACGCCATGCAATCAAATATAGAAACAGAATTAACCGTACATGAATCAACGAGACAAGGAAATATAGCAGAGAAGAAAAGAGGATAATTATGTATTGTTATTTTCAACTAAAGCTATAAAAAAGTGTATTAATAATTAAAAGAGATACAATTATTATTATCTTCATTTGCTATGAAGCTCACGATGTAATAATAAAAAATTAATGTATCAATTAAATTATTCAATTCATATATTCTATAAAAGTATAAGCTTCATAGAAAGTTTTTAATTTTATTACTAATAAAATTACTTTTATATCTTTATTTATTAACAACACTCGCTTTGCAACAATAAAAAAATTAGGTATTGATTAAATCATTCAATTCATATGTACCAAAATATTCAAGCTTTATGAAAAATTTTATTTTATTGCTAAAAGAAATACATTTGTATTCTCATTTACTATAAAATAACGTTCACTTTGTAATGATAAAAAATTGAAATACTGATTAAATCGATTCATATCTATCCGAATATATATTTTATGGAAAATTTTATTTTATTGCAATGCTGTTTTACAATTTGATCAATCCATAGAAAAGAATTAAAATGTAATCTCTTCTTTAAAGTCATATTTTATCTGACAGTGATTAAAAAATTAATAAGTATAGTTATATTATAAAATAAAAGATATACGATAAAAGATATAAGATAAATAGCTCATTGAAATATAATAAATAATATAAGAATATAAATGCTTGCATTTGAGATAATGTTTGGACCACTGTGTTTTTTTCTTTATTTCTGACAATTTATACAAGTTTCGAAAATATACCTTGGAGAGAACAAAAAACGGAGATTACCGAAGATTAATTGATTTGTTAGAATTTCCGGATGGTTTCGAGCTTGGAATGGTCAGGAAATAGGAAAGGCTCATTTATTTTAATTATACATACTCTCGTTAATGTATCTTACTGCAAGCGAATGGAGATTATCGAACTATCGGCGCTTCGATATGTATCCGATACCTTGTGTTATTAAAGTATAGACAATAAAATGAAAAGAATTACTTCGCATTACGCGCGCGCACGTATACACAATAAATAAAAGATGAAGGTAAGGAAAACTGAAATACATAGACATAAATACATAGACTATTGTAATAATAACAGATTAGAGAGAAAACTGCAAAGTTTTCCATAAATCCCACGTATATGTATACTTATACGTATTTTATATTAATGTAATTTTATAATGTGTATTTTTCTTTTAATCTTGTTTTAAGTATATGAATATAATGTATATGTTATGCATATTAGTTTGAAAATATATATTCTTTCTCATTTTTTAAAGATGGGTATTTTGCTATTATATTAAGTATAACGTGATTAGATATCCAATAACGCAATAACGAGTAAAGTATAATAAAGCTGAAAAAAAATGATAGACTATACATGAAAAGAAGAATTTTATTAAAATATCTAAAAATTTATGTATAAATATAGATTTAAAAATAATTTTGTTGAATTATTCTCAAATAATTATATAGAAAATTCAAGCATAATGAGCAATGTTGCAAAAAGATATTCGATATTCTAGTAAGTTAGAACGTTTTAGATAATTATTTTGGTAGTCCAATAAAATTAGTTTCAAATGTGCATGCATCTAACTAAATTTTTGGATACTTCATCAAAATTATTCTTTTATAGTTGAGAAAAACAGTTTCACAACGCTTTAATATAAAAAAAATATCTGTATTATACAAAATACTGTGAAACAACAGTATTAGTATAATATCATTTAATGTAATAATTTTATGGGATTTACTGCAGAAAAATAATTAAACAATTTAATTCCATAACAAACATTGTGGTTTTTATTTCTAAAAAGATTACACAATTATAAATTAATTCAAAATGCATAT
>Ga0157364_1007477_pt1 | contig 11308 bp, 4 predicted proteins | sample AttsexASBM2_FD_111476 | JGI IMG/M metagenome (GOLD analysis project Ga0157364, IMG submission 111476) | Fungus gardens microbial communities from leaf cutter ant in Ribeirão Preto, State of São Paulo, Brazil - Atta sexdens ASBM2 | ecosystem: Host-associated > Fungi > Mycelium > Unclassified ...
AATTGTTATCACATTAAATTATAATAAGATTAAATAGATTTTACAATTAATATATATCGACATCATATTACTGGCAAAAAGTATACTTATGTTTACTATACCTATAATGTATCTTACAAAATTCCACAATTATCTGCAACTTTCAAGCGTCCTAAATAGCGAGCATTAAATTTGAATTATGCGAAGAAAATCACAGGGACGTAAACTTAATGATTTCTCAAATCTTGAAGTTCTTAATGGATCGCGTTAACGATGTAATTTTGCTTCTTATGATTGAATGTTCACGAAACACACATCATTAAAACATATTCCTGTAATAACTGTAATATAATTATATCTATCAGCGATTATTAAGCATCATCGATCATGCCTCATCTCGTTCATCTCTATTAAAATAAAATTAACTTGGAATCAAGCGGGAAACAAAGCTTTGTTACCTACCGCTTTAATTTTATTATACACAAATCTTTTATTCCCAATACAAATATTTTTGTGATTAGATTTGTCTGAAAATTTTACCAAGAAACCAACTCAATTAAAAAGTTATTAATAGGACATTTTAATTATATTGAAACAATATTCATGTAACAGTAAATTGCATGATGAATAATGTAGGTACCATACTTCATTTATTGTACAGTGTTTCATAAATGCACGTTAATACTTTAAGAGATAAATCTATACACTAAAATAAAAAACGTCATATGAACTACATGCTTCAGTTTTCAAATTATGGATTAAAAAACATATTCAAAGTATTCGCCTCGTGCATCAATTTACATTATCTACTTCTTAGCATTGAATCCCGCACTCGTTCAAAAATACTAGGTATTCTTTGAATAGTCTCAATTCCATTTTTCGTATTCTTTCTCACAAATCATCCACATTATTCGCTGACGTTGAATACACAATAGATTTTAAATCTAATATAGATCAGAGAAGATTGTGGTGGTCATAGGATGGATCCGCCTCGACCTGTCTATCGGTTTGCGAAGGCATTGTTTAGAAATGTTCTTACTTCAAGATAATGAGATAGAACATCATCGTATGGTCATACAAATCATACATTAAATGCATGTCATTTCGGCATAAATGTACATTACCATTTTGCCACTTTTTAAAGTCGATTGTTTCATCTTTAGATAAACTGTGGTAATTTACTTGTTGAATAAACAAAAGAGTAAAAGAATAAGAACATAAGAGAGTAATAAGAGAGTAAGGCAGTGAAGTTTATCGAAAGAAACAACTCAGCCTTAGAACAGTATTTAGAATAGTAACTCGCGGACATAAGATACCGACTGCTTGAAATTCTGTTCGATTTATTAATGATTTGTAAATATTAGATAATCGAGATGTGCTAAAATATATACAATAACTCAACAATGTGTTGACGCACAAGGCGAGCATTTCGAATATTTTCCTTAACTTGATATCCATAACTTGAAAGATATATAGGTATATTTCAACAGATTATGAGTAATATTTCCATTTTACATTTTATTATAGTATATGATTATTAATCAGTTTATGTTTCAAATCAAAGATTGCATTTTTTATTTTATAAACATTATTATCGATATTATATATTGAATAGAAAACATACGTAAAACTGTTGCCTTTTTCTTTGGTTTATTCTTCCTCGAATCACTGCAAATAGATGTAGGTATCTGATTATTATTTTAAAAAATCGTATATTATATAAATATAATGCAAATATGGTGGATATATTATATTTTTCTCTCTCAACATGACTAAACATTTTATCTAAGTGTACATCATTCGTATACTTGCTCTAATTATTTAAAATATCTTCAGATATTTTAGCGGTTGCAATCGTAAGATTGAATCATATGCGGCGTTGTTAGTGAATGAAATTGCATGTACGAAGACGAAATAGCGTTCTTGTTCCCCCGAGATCGATCGTTAACCGACATTGTTACCCAACTGTCAGGATAATCTGCGGTGGGAATCACTGTGATAAATACAAAGAAGCGGGCTCGCGTGTGTCCAGCCCAGAGGCGGCTAGGGCAGGTGCGACTTTCAGAGGAATAATTAATATTCAGCGAGGAAAAAGTGGGCGAGAAAGGTTCGACGATGGCCTCCTCTTATAAACAGTTGACGCGTTAGCGACTGAGGTGCGCACCGCTTGTTGGCCGCGCGCACCTGGTACCATCGTATAAAGAAGGGAAAAAGGAAAGGAAAGAATATCTTCTCACCAATTACGCCTATTACGAACAGAGCGGTCTTGGGTTTGGTTGCCGTGATCACCCAAACTCAAGACCGCTTACCTTAATTCGAAAATTATGCGCTCGCCCATGCATCAGCGGTGAAATGATACAGCGTGAAGGGCCTGCGTGCGTTTTCGTTATTAATATCAAGAATGTCTCCTCACCTTCCGGTGCGAGCATCTACTAATTTATGTCGGTCGCGCGACAGTATTCGCGTTTTGTATAAGACACCCTCTTGATTCTCTCCTATTAAATTCTACATTGACACACGGGTCGTAGGACTAATTGCCATCGAGTATTAATTGGTATTCCTCTTCTAAAATTTGGAATAAATTCGATCGTTAAAAGTTTCCATCATATTTTATTGGCAAATTTAGAACTTTCACACTGAGAGAAATGTTTTTTTATGAATAACCATAATTTGATTGATATATGAATTAGAAAGTTTCATTTTTTTTAAATTTATAAGTTGTTTTGTTTTAATCAAAATTTGGTTATTGTAACTAAATTTTGATTAGAACGACACAATTTTTAAAACATGAGAAAATTTTTGTAATTTATGTATCAGTTAAATTATGATTATTTATACAAAATATTTCTCTCAGTGCAATATTATAAATATCACGAGGTAAAGTTCTGTAAAAATAAATGAAGAATAAGATTTTATCATAATCCACTTTTTTTTAACTTAATTTGTGACGATAACTTTCTAATGTCTAGTCCACGAAACACTAATAATAGTCTACGCGAGTATCATAGTATGCTTAAAAACGTCCTTTTATTAAGAAACAGGTTTACGAAGCCCGCCATCGCGGTTCCCGCATCGTCATCCCCAATGATATCATTATCGATAATCTAAATAAAAAAAACAGATGATCGGCCCCTGCTTGTCAACGGAGGTATCGTCCGATCGTGCCGCGCCAGGAATTGCAGCTGCAGAAAACGAGGAAAACTTATGATCAGATAAGAGTAAAAGCAGAGGGCGGCGCTATAAGGGAGTTAGAGGGAGGGAGATAAAGAGCGTTCGTAGAGGAACGGGAGAAGTACAAATTACGAGCACCCGGAACCGTTCTTGTGGCCGTGTTAACTTTCGTCGCGTGCCTTCAGGAAATACCTCAACTTTTGCAGCCACGTGCTATCATTGGGGTATTATAAACTTTCTATCGTTCACCTTTGTCCTCCGCTTGCCTTCGTCCATCGTTACGCGCGTCCGCGATGAAGTTTACAAATTACCTATGTAATCGACTTTTCGTAAATGAAGCGCTTTTATCATTGAAGAAATTTTTTTTTAACAAAAGCTTTTGATAAATATTCATTCTACAACTAATATCTTGATATCCTTATTAATATATCCGATTTATTTAGCTACTTTATAAATTTCTTGGAGTGAAATCGCACTCCAAAAGATCGAAAATTTGAGCCAGTCTTGAAAAAAGAATGGAAATGTTTTTACTTTTAAACAAGAGTGGCAGATTTTCATTTTTTAGGATTTTCATTTCTTTTGAAAATCTTATTTTTTGGAGCGAAAGTCACATTCTAAGGAATATATGAAATCTCACTTCAAAAATGGGATAAGATTTCATTCCTTTGGAGTGAATCGTACTCTAAAAGAGTGAAATTTTACTCTGAAAAAAATCTTATCAATCAAGAGTGAAAAATTTTTATTCTTTTTTCAAGATTGACTCAATCTTCATTCCTAAAGATTTAGAGAGAAATAAAATAAATGTGAAAATACTTATCTAATGACATTTATGTGTAAATTCATAGCATTATTTAATTTTTATAAAAACACACAGATTAAATTTATTTGATTTTATGACGCAATACTTACTAATATAATTATGCTTTGCAATTTTCAGATATGAAGCTGTGGATCAGATTTTTCAAGAAGTAACGAGCGTCTACAGAGATTCCGAAGTTGATTGGATGCTAGTGTACAATGCGGGTTGCACTATAGATGATACAGTTCTACCCGAGCATGTGACAGAACCCAACGATCTCGATCGCTTCATCAACGGAACGTTCAGATTGTTTTTAAATGCTCTTCCTACGCCTCCAACAATCGTTACCATAGCCAGGTAGATTTTCTCACTCAATACAATCTTTTTTCTTATTAGAATTTACAAAAAAATTTAATTAGAAGTTAAAAAATTTACTAAATACATTTGTTTTTACAATAAAATTATATAGGACTGAAAAACATACAAAAATTTCTTTATTGATCAATCTTCTACTGCCTAACGATTTATAGTAATATGGAGCGATATTTTTACAACAGTTTTTCCCTCATTATACAAATAACTTTAAATATGAAATGAATTTAATGTAAATTCTTCTACGTTAATTTTTTCTATATATGCTAAAAAATTACTATGATAAAGTTGAATTAATATTCGCGATTATATTTTACATTGTGCTATTAAAGAATGATACACATGCGCTTGTTAGTAATACAAACCAAAAATAATTGCACATGTGATAAATTAGCGGATTTGAACTGAACGTGCAAGAATCATTTTGTGGTAAAAAGATTGTGTACCTCTTAAAGGTGAAAGACAATTAGCAATCGCGGTAGGCAACGTTTTATGCATACACCGACAATTAAAAGTTCAGGTTGTACAAATTGGCTTTAATTTATGGTTTCAAACCATTAGCTGAAATGAAAATATTGTCCCGCTTTTGTACGCGCGCGAAATCGAAGTCTGCAATGCCGCAGATGGCGTGGAAGAAGATGCTGGGAGGGCACGAAATAGAGAGAAGAAGGGCGGCTTATAGGGACGACACGGCGGGGCTGTCCGAGGGGTGGATTCAGGATCGTGGGTATACCGTATAAGCCCCACCTTCCAGATAGGCAGGGATGGGTTTCACATAGGGGTGCACAAAATCAAACCATCAAACTTTCATGTTTCATAGCTAGATGTCTCTACCTCCGATTTCCTAAAAGCAAATGCTACATTTCTTCCTCTTAATTTTGTTTCGTCACTTGCCTAAATATTAAAGTGACAATACTTGAATTTTAAAAAAATCTTGTTATCCGTATTTCCCGGATAATAAAATAAAGACAGAGTACTAACGATGACAATTAATAATACAAAAGGAAACATATATATTTTATAGAATATATTATCTTTTTTTATATCTCGCACTATCTCTTTGAAATAATTTTTTTCTAATAGTATTTAATACAAACATGTTTTGAATTACAATTGATGCAATAGATATATATATATATATATATATATATATAGCTGAATATATATAGCTACTGTTACATGCACTGAGAAACTTTACTAAATCTTAATAATATTTTTTTAATAATACTAATTAAACCTTTATTATTATTTATTATTTACTTATAATAAATAAATATTTACTCAATAATAAATAATTATAGTAAAACAAATTTATATTTCTTATACTAAATAAATATGTTTATATTAGTCGATATTTAGTTAGTACTACTCAAAAACAAATATATATTTATTAAAATTTACATTTTTTTAGTGTATATATAAAATAACTTTAAAGTAAGTGACTTGGCGCCATCTGGCAACAAAAGTACGGAGATTCTGCTCAAACTTTCGGCAGAAGCTGAAAAAAATCGATTTCACCCCTTGCTTCCACCCTTTGCTGTTTCCAACTCCCATTTCAGCACATTAGTTTCCGAGGGAGACACGGAACATTACCGGATATCGTCTCTGGACAGTTTGCAGTTTCTCTCGTAGTTTGCCAAACGGTGATTAAACAATCAGCAAAAATTGACAGAGGGTGAGATAGCAAATAGAAGAAACATTGAATCAACGAAAAAATGAAAATAGCGGAAGTAGAAGAATAGAGAAAAGTGAAAGCGAGAATAAATAGAGAATACGATTCTTTTAATGATCTACTTTTATGTTTAAACTTACTTTTATGCTTTCCTTTTCTTTTCCTCTTTTATCATTTTACATCCGCCTTACAGAAATGAAATATTAGCAATAATTTAATATTAATCAATTTATTATTGAAAGATACAATAGCAATTAATTACTTATTTGGAGCTTATTTAAGTATTTATTTAAAAGTACTGAATAATGCTTTTAATACTTAAAATAAATTATTAGTTTCTTTCAATATTAAATGGGTCAGTATTAGAATTCTATAAGAGTCTCGTTAATTAATTGCTGAGTACTTTTTCTTCGATAGATATAAATCTTGCTTTTCTTTAATATTAATTTCTTCAATAAATCTTCACTAAAGAGTTATTTCATTAAGAAAAAAATAAAATTTGAAAAATACATAAGGAAAAATTATTCCAAGATTTTTTTGCCTAATGATATATATTATAATATATTATCACATACAAAGTTAATTATTTTATTAAAATTTAAGAATATAGATAGAAAAAATTAAAAACAAATAGCTATGTTTTTTTCATAAACTATGTTTATTAAATAATTTTTTATTGCAGATCTAGTGAGGACGATTACACTCCTCTGGAAAATGTTGACCAAATTCAAGTTGACGTTCTCGACCAACTTCGTGAACGATTGGGATCGGAAATAGATATCAAACTGATTTATCAAGACGAAGTACAACAGTAAACAGTTTAAAAAAGAAATGTAACCTTTTCCTTTTATCCTTTAATCCCTTTTTATGGTTTGTTGAATAAAATAATAAATATAATTACAAAATGTAATATGTATTTTATAATTTCACTGTCGCACGCATAACCATGTGACAGACTCGTAATATGACCATTGATTTGTAATTACAATTATTTATGAAATAAAAACACAAGCAAACATACTTTCTTTTATTAATTACATAAAAATATACAAGTTCAGAGAATATTTCCGTATTTATTTTTTTTTTTTTTTTCATAGAATTGTTCAATGAATTGGCGTATAGTAGATAAATACAGCGTATAACAAGGATAGCTGACAGAAATTTTTATTGGATTAAGATTAAATCAATACTGTGATTAACAATTTTAAATAATATGTACAATATATTATAACATGTTTAAATTCATTCGAATTTCTCTCACATGTACAATCATCCTTTATAGATTATAAATACTTCAGACAATGTTATCTGAAGCATCACGAACCTCTCACAGATTCGTAAGCATTTTCGTAGATCGTAAAGCAAACATGATCAAGAAGGGACGTGGCGAGTTTTTGATCACGCTATGGCGATTTACATGTTTAAGATCGGTACCACTGGTCCACTGGAGGGATACGCACACAATGCCAATATGAAGGTTGCTGCTTTTTTTTGGCAGCGAAAGTAGCCCCCTACCCTCTTTGCTGATCTTCGTTCCACGAGTCTCAGATTTGCATACCTTGGGTCCGTTTCCCACACGTCTGTGAACAGCTTCCATCTCATCTCAGTCTCTACTCTCTCGCTTGGCATCTCTCACTCTTTCTCGCCCTTCCTTTCTCCCTCCCTCTCTCCCTCCTTCCAACGTTCTGCACAACCCTTTCAGCTGCCAGTGAAGACAAAAACGCGGGAGTGCCCAAAAAAAAAAACGAACGTCTTCCTTCTCCCACGATCGTGACGTTTCCTGAGGCTGTTCTCAAGACGTGTCTATTGTGGCACACAACGAGCTATGGAGTAATCGCGGATATATTTTTTTTGCATATACCAGTTTGAAACGATTGACGGAAGCGGAAGACGCGAGCATCCGTATAATCCGTTCAGTCTAGGTCTTTATTAAACGTATTTTAATATCGTTGACACTAATGAATAGTATTAATACCCTTTTTTTATATATTAATTATTTAATCTATATATATATATATATTTAAACTTTACTTCTTTATAATAAAAATATAGTACAATCTTATATAAAATATTTTAAAGTAGAAATATTGTATTGTAAATGTATATTTGTAAAATTAGGAAGATAAAATGTTTTTTCCAAAGTATTTATTAAATTTCTTTTTTTTATTATTTATTTATTAATTCTTATTAAGTTTAATTTATTTTCTGAGAGAGACAAATTAAAAAATTTTCCGAGATACATTGAACACTTTGTGCTTAGATGTGGACAAAACATCGGAATTGAATATGGAGAGGCCAAGATACATGCGGAAGTGCGGTCGCGCGATAAAGGGGCGAATATTAAAGAACAACCGCAGGGAAAGAGGAAAGAGAATTTACGAGTCGCCAGCCTCCCAAGTAATGATTGTCGTTAACTGCCGCGTCGTACGGGCCGCTCGTTCGGCCTGCAGTCGAGACTTTTGTATGCTAATGACAGGGTGGTCCGATTTCGTCCTACGACCGAGTAAAAAATCTTGGGGGTCAACAGACCCATCGTTAGCCCAACTTTTAAGTCTCCCTCGAGCGTCATTGACCTCGAATTAAAAACCGGGTGCGACCCGCCTTCCTGCCGACTCCGTCCCGCCCGGAAATTTTACAAGACTCTCGTTTCGTAATGTAACACACTTCCACTTATTTATTTTCGTCTCTTAGACTTTGTCTCACGATCTTAGATTTTATGAGTTGGGAAAACAAGATGTGAGGAAGATCAATTAAGACTTTTTCAAATTTCTTATTTTTAAAAACATATATATTTCTTCTTTCTCCACTCTTTTTCTCGGAAAATGTAAATTATATTAGGCTTTTGTGATTATTTCCTTAATTAATACACTTCTTTTATAGATAGATAAATTTATTTAATTCTCGAAAACATAATTCCTTTGAATACACATAGATTAATATAGGTACTCTTTTTTTTCCAGTCCCCTTTTCATTTAAGTTTTTATAACGGACATACAATGTGAATCTTTTAACACAAAAAATTATATATATTATTTAATGCAGATATTAAAGAAATCAGTTAACAAAGTGCTAAAATTTTCAAGACACTAGTATGACGCGACAAGATAATAGAATTAATTAATTAGAAATTCTAATCAATACTTTTGTCATCCGAGTAAACGAATGTAAATATTGTCCTAGAGCACGTAGACTCTTTATAATTCACAATTTTCTCTTCTCTCTCACGGTCGCATTTCATTCATCCAGGTGACACCGTGTCAGTGGGTTCTAAGGGAATTATTCAAAACCAGCCCTGACTGGCAAAAGTGCAGCCGCCCTGGAACTGTAATCCCATACCCGTATCTAATCTGCATAAAAGAGAAGAAAAAACGTCGCACAGGAAAAAAACAAAAGCGCGCAAGAATTCGCCCGATAGGCTTTGCGAAATAAATTAACATAGAACAAAAACTGCTGTACTGACACTGACAAAAAATCTGTTGTTGTAAGATAATAAACAAAACTGTTAAAATTTTTTGAATTATTAAAAAAATTTGTCAATGAATCAAAACTTCTGCAATTTTTTTATACCCTTTTATTTTTACTTTTGGCATCATGTTTAATTGTTATAAATACTTACACATTTTTAACTATCTTTCATTGGTTTCTTCCTCTTGTTCCTCTATCTTATAATATTTTCATTAAAATTCGAAATTGTATTTTATCAATTTCATAATGATATTCAAGAATCCAGCTTAATACAAAATTTGAGAATTACGTAACGCAAAAAATCAAGCAAACTATTTGTACTCGTATAATTGGCAGCGGTCGCGGATGTCAATTAAAAAATCTTGATGACGTTCAGTATTTGCCGCGAAGTCGGAATAGTGGCACGACCCAGCAGAAGTCCCCTTCGAGGAACATACTTACCGATTATGCGCGTGACGAAAGAGATCTTCAGTCGAATATGCTAATGCATGCGACGGCATAATGCGAGGCCGATACGCCAAGCCGAGGCAAAGCCAATTATGATGGCGCGGGGACCCATCATGCCTGATACTCCGTTTTACACATGGGTCGTCCTCGAAAAATCTCTTTCTTTCCATCCCTGTCTCTCGACACGGTCTCGACAAACGTAAAACGGCGAACGAGACGAGAGAAGGCAGGAGAAGAGAGGGCCGCATAGACAACGCCATAGGCGGAGGCCTGCACCATTGGCCATTGTTCGAAAGTGCTATTTGTATTTATTTGGGTACCTTTGTTCGAGCCTTGAGAGATTCATGAGGCAGAAGGTGGGGCGAGAGCGGCCAAAGAGAAAGAGAGATGAGAGAATTTATTCGGAGAACGAGGCAAAGGGTGAGAGAGGTCCACTAGTTGTTACGGGACTACTCTACGTTTCGGTTGAAAAAAAGCTCGCGGTGGAAAGCTTTGACCCGTATCATCAGTGCATTTAGACTATTTAGACGACGATAGTAGAATTAACTGGTAACCGCGAGTAGCTAGTCACTATTTACTTTTTTTATCTTAATACGCAGCGCGTTAGTCAATAACTTTAAAGCAGCATCTTCAGAAATATTAGGTATGTGATTTGGTCACGTTCTTTTATTGCTTCACTGATGAATACAGCATATCTTACAATTGTTACCGTCTTCATCTGCGCACATTTTGAAAAAGTTGGCAAATTGATCAAAGAGCTTTGCATATGCATGAAAGAAGTTGCGATAATTTTGAGACATTGTGAAATAAAAACAACATGATATAAAGTTCTGAAAGTGCAAGTAGACCAAGTCACAAAATATTTGTCTTATGAAGAACTAAGATAAAGTTATTATCGCAATGCGTTGCAAAAATCGCAAGATATGATAAAAGTAAAATTGCAGCAATTAATCATGTATGTATATACATTTTAAAAACAATATTTTCAATTTACTTTTGAAATCGATAATAGAACTTTTAAGCGGTTTTATCGAACTTAGATTTGATTTGCATATTTAATACTTTTAAGTACTTTTACTATAAAATCATTAAAATTAGTTACGTTAATAATATCGTATTTTACAATTTTTTTATAATTCGCGATATTTTTTTCTTCGTTCGAATAAATTTTCGAGAATAAGCTTTGCGTAGTTGAAGGTGGGCCGACCGGATTCGAACATCCAATTGCGAAAATGCGTTCGTCTCGTCGGTGGGGAAACTTCGCGTGCTTGTTGGTGCAGTGTGCGATGAGATGGCCCAGTGTATGTGTGTGTGTGTGTGTGTGTGTGTGTGTGTGTGTGTGTGTGTGTGTGTGTGTGTGTGTGTGTGTGTGTGTGTGTATCGTGCAGCGGGGGCGAATGCGA
>Ga0157364_1007478_pt1 | contig 11307 bp, 6 predicted proteins | sample AttsexASBM2_FD_111476 | JGI IMG/M metagenome (GOLD analysis project Ga0157364, IMG submission 111476) | Fungus gardens microbial communities from leaf cutter ant in Ribeirão Preto, State of São Paulo, Brazil - Atta sexdens ASBM2 | ecosystem: Host-associated > Fungi > Mycelium > Unclassified ...
ATTTATCTCTAATCTATTTCATTCTAGACTCTAATCATTTATGTCTAAGTAAAGATTCAGCCCTTTTATTTGCTCTGACTATTTCACAAACGAATATAACGAACGATAACGAATTGCAGACATGATATTCGTTTCTAAAAGTTAACCGATTGCATAGTAATATAGATAGCTATATATTACATTTTTCAGATTATCTTCCCTCTCACGGATACGACCTTGGTGTGATGGGAGGGCTCAGTACCCAGAGGATATTTACACGAAAAAAACGTTTTTTTCTCAAGTATTTAAAAATTTTCAGATATATCTGACTATAGTATATCTAGATAAATTTTTAGATATTGAGTAAAATCATTCTCTTCGTGTAAAAATTCAACGGGGAAGATAATGTCCCTCGCCGCCGATTTAAAAATGAACGAACCGCAGCCGGTTCGTCGCGTCGCGCGTTTCGGGAGTGCCGTTCAAGTTATCGGACTCAAATTATAGTCCGCGCGCGATTATATTTTATTATTCGCGAATGTTTTACGCGAGTGTCCTGTGCGAGATGTTAATCATATTCTGAGAGGAGGAGGAGGTCTGGAAGAGACATCAGGCACCGGTGGAGCAACTTTGCGGTAAATATTATTTTTACTTGTGTAAAATTAACCTTTTTTTGCTTGTTTTTAAATCATTTAACATTGATTTAAAAATGTTAAAAATTTTATTTTCATTGTTAAATAAAATGGTTTAAATAATTTTATATTCTATCAAATAACTCTATTAAATAATTATATATTCTCTAAAGTAATTATATATATTCTCTAAAACAATTATGTATTTTTTTTACTAAAATCTTTAAAAAAAAATACATAATTGTTATGAAGTTATTCAAAATTTAGATAAAATAATTATATATATTCTCTAAAGAGGAAGAGAGAAGATTAGCAAAAATAAATTTGTTTAAAATTTTTAAGTATTATTTAAATTATGTTAAAATTTTTAACAAATTTATTTTTGCTAAGATCTTCTTTAGAGAATACATAGGTAATTATTTTAGAAAAAATATATAATTATTTTAGAGAATATATAATTGTTTTATATCTAATTAAATAATGGATACAAAAAATTCGACTAAAATTATATTTTCAAAATTGCATGATTATTTTTTAGCAAACTGCATGCGTCCGTATAGTTATTATTTTTTAAAATTAAATGATTATTTCTTTACTCTGTTTTAATTTGAACTTTAATTTATTTGTTACAGAATCATCGTAACGACGTTGTAGATTTAACTCCACTGTTGCGCATCGGTTGGTGAGTGATGAATTAATGTTTTTATTGAGGTAACGGATATGTAATAATTTTATTACATTTTATTACATACATATAATATACCATACATATATCTAAATGCATATATGAATCAATTTAATAAAAATTAAATGATAAATGTATATATAACATATCCGTTGTCTTAAAATGGATAAATTTTGATAGATTAGGATAAACTTAATTCTGAATTGTGGAATTTATTGTGCATACACTGTTAAATTTTAATATCACATTACACTCAGTTTAAGTTATCTTTAATCCTTCCTATAAGTCGTCACTATTCAATATCTCGTTAATTTAACTAAAACAATAAATAATAAATTGAATTAGAAGGATCTACGAGCCAAGCTGATTTATTTTAAATGTATATATTTCTGTGAGAATAAATAATAATTAAATATAACATATGTTTCGATCCCTATTGGATTATTTTCAATATTCGAATAAAAACATTATTCTAATCGATTTCTTACAATATAAATTTATATATATAATCATCCCTAAAATGCATTAATGAATATGTACATATAATAGTCCCTAAAACGCATTTCTTACGCATAGTTGTTATGTCTATCGCTAACAATAGTTTATATGGTAATTATTGCCAGCGACAAGCATAAACAACTATCCGTAAGAAATGCGTTTTGGGAACTATATTACATGTATTCATTAATGACGTCTATTAAACTGACACAGCCATTTCAGCGCAATCGAATAAAAATTGCAGAGAAATTTAGTGCTTTTTTGTTGTTAATTTGTTGCTCTATTCCCGATTTTGTTGCTCTATCCAATTCCGAAGAAACAATGGCTGTGCTAACATAAGAATAAAGTTAGCACAGCCATTCAAAAAAATAAAAAAAAAATTAATACAGCATATTCTTTTTGTTCTAATTTGTTGCTAATTAGTTGCTCACTTCCCGATATTGTTGCTCCATCCCCAACTCTCGAAAATCACCCCTTTGCTCGCGATTCCCGACGAATCCGATTTTGTTGCTCCACTCCCAAATCTTGAAAACCATCCCTAGGAATGCGAATTAAATAATTATATCAATTTTTGCTATCTTGATATACATTGCGAACTAAAAATGTCTTAATTTAACTTGCAAATATACAAACACAGAGATTATAATGGATTTAATAAAAATAAATATAAAAATTAATTATAAAATAGAAGTAAAAATTAATGAAAATTATAAGAAATAGAATTAAATATGCATTTCACGTAAGAGTTGATAAAATAAATTTTTAAAAATATGAAGTTCGTGAAAAAGAATACTATATATAAAAATCATTTAATAAAATTTGGAGAAAGTGTGTATGAAATGACTCAATTCATTCTTACAGAAATCAAGTACAGTAATTTCATAATTAACTCTTTGGTACTCTTCGGAAACACACTTTACAATACAGCACATTCAACCAATTCAATTGCTTTTTATAGCTTTCATAAAAATAAATACATCATAAAAAAATTTTTTCGATTGAAATGTCAAACATTATGGAAGATAATGATACCAAGCAAATATACATAAACATTTTTATTAATAAAAATGTATCTGTAATAAACAAAAAAGCCATAAGCAATGAAAGAAACATTAAAAAAAGTATTGGAAAAAGAAAGCTCAGTATGTATTTAGAGGCATCGAAAGATTAAGATTGTTAATGTACATTTTTGAATGAATAGTATTTTTTTATTTCCTTTTTCACATGTCTATCTTCAGATGTTCTTTCATATTGTGCTTTTTAAAAAAATAAGAATTTTAAGAGCATTTCGATAATTTATAAAATGAATTGAAAAGGATATTCTCGTAGATCTATATCATCTACATTAAACGACGATGAATATGAGTCTTGGGATGCACCATTACGTAGACAAACCGTGCCCTGGGCCAATAAAAATATTCATACCAGAGGTACCTAAATTCGCTATAAGGAAATTCTAAAGAGTTCTAGAAATCAAAATTAAATAAATTTGTCATTCTGCTAATATGTTATATTATATACAATATGTACATATGTACTATTTGTGAAAAAAATGTGAATTCTTCTTTCTTATTTGATACATTTTTTAGATATTGAAGTTCAAACAACAAACTCACCACATCACATACCTTTTCATCGTTCATCTGTCAACAGTGAGCAAAGTTTAATCAACACTTCATTCACCAGGGATCCGAATGTTCCCATTCAGTGTCCATTTGAAGAACCATCTCGCCATAGTATTTCTAGTTTTCAACTTGCGGATAAACACAATTCCATCCAATCTTCCGAATCTTATACTCCTTATTCCGTAAGTTTTGCACAAACTATAAACTGTTGTAATTACATAATATCATGTCTTGGATAAAAACTGCTTCCATTAAAAGCATTTTCTTAAAAATCTTAATTTCTTCTCCTTTAAAAAATTTAATTATTGCTAGAATCTTCACTTTTAATCTTAACGAGTTTTCTGTTATTGAATTTCATATAAAATAAAAAAATACAAATTTTATATAATATAAAAATTTATATTTTATACATAGTACATCAATAAAACTGGATTAATACATTCTAAGAAGAAAGTACCATTGCCATCAGTACCACTAAATCAAACACAACCATCGGCAATGCGCAATTTCAACAACTATGAGTCAGTTCAAAACAAAAATGACAATATAGAATGGGAGTTAGAAAACAAAATTAATCGCAATGTTAACAATGATATTCGGTAATCATTTATTTGATTAAGAATAAATTTTGACGATATTAATCAATTTTTTCTTAGTGACATCATTTTTTCCATTATAGAATAAATCCTATCAAAGAATTAGAAATGATCGGACGCAGGAACAATAATAACAAAAACGATGATGCACCTCCATTCAACTTTCAAGTAAGATATGTTAATTTATTTATGTTAATCTTTCAAAGTCAGTGACTACATTTATACCATGACCGCGCATTTAGACCGCGGTCTATAATAGGTGTTCTTGTTTATTCTGTAAGTTAAACGAAAATCTATCGTAGGTCGCGGACTAAGCGCATGATGTAAACGTAGCCACAGTCAAATACGAATATCTATATGTTTTATGAATATAAATATTTTTTTATATTTTTATGAAGATATTATTTTTAAAATTAGGTAATTATACTCCAAATTTTAGAGAAAATTATATGTTGCTATAACAATTTTCAAAAGACATTCGCCATTCTAGGCGATGCTGCGGAAAACATCTCATCAACGTGCTTCAATGAAACGTAATCCTGTATATGAGAGTGTCACATCACTAGAATCACCAAAATCACCAAAATCTCATCATAGCGACTTAGACGAATCGAATATTGCCTTCAAAAGCGATGATAGTCACAAAGATTCGCCAGAATGGAGTCCAAACGAAATAATCCTAATGTCAGAAAAGTATGCGAAAGAGAACGCATGGAATGAAGATGCCAAAGATAGTATTACTACAGAAATAGCACCAGGCATTACTGTCAAAGGCTATGTTGCAGACCTATAAACAAATAGAGATCAGTTACATCAAAATCATATATTAATTGTATTTGTTTCATAAAATCTCTCTCTCTCTCTCTCTCTCTCTCTCTTTCTCCTTCCCTTTCCCCTTCCTTCCCCCCTCCTCTCTCTCTACAGATATATATTTGTATATAACTACGAATAACCTGGAAAAGAAAAAAGATTGTGAATTAAAATTTAGTAGAGAAAATACAATCAATTTCTCGTAAAATTTTCGATTATCTAATAATCAATATATAATTTCAATTTAGAATTTTTTTTATAATTGCTAGATATAAAAACATAAATCTGTAATGCGCAATAAAGTCGTTTATGACAAATTGTTAATTAAACAAAGACTGCAACAAAAAAAAATGAAAAATATGCGTTTTTGCAATTAATTTAATTGCAGAAAGTTAATGATTATTTCTCTATTAATACACAAACATCTATTAAATGATATTCATCAATATCTATAACTCAAAATAAATAAATTAAATTATAAATAGCATATTATATATTATATTTATAATAATATTGGTTACGCGCATGTGTTCATGAAAAGATATATAAATATTTATATGAAAGTAATAATAATTATTCTTCTATTAATACAAAGAAGAATAAATATAATAATATTCTAATTTATTCATTACTGTTAAATATAATACAAGATCCAACATAGTTAATTATAAAATCTAGTTAATGAAAAGAGTAACAGTACAGTTACAATAATAAACAGAATGTAAAAATCATATCATAGATCTCCATAAAAATTCTTACACTATTATAATTATGTTATCATAACTATAATTTTCAATAAATATCGAAGTATATACAATATAAAAAAAACATATTTTTTTCCACGTTATCATTATATTATAAAATTTGAATTTGGATATAATATGTATTCATATACATATTAGCATACTGGCCACACGTAACAATTTTTCTTACATATGTAACATCTACAAATAAAAAAAATCATATATATTACTCAACATTTTTAAACAATATTTAGAAATGTTTGGTAACATATGTATTTATCCATCACAGTAGTTCATATGAAAATATATGTTAGTTCGTCATGTTTTTATATATTCAATCTTATAAACACACAATATTTAGATTATTTTTTGATAAAATAGCTAAAAATAAATTGGCAGCCTGATACAAAACATAACAAATGTAATTTACATTCATAGATAAAATATACGTATAAATCTCGAAGTAACATATATGTATACTTATTATGTATATATATTAAAAATATGTTTTATATTTATATCATTTACAATTTTTAAATATAAAAACATAAATTTGCATTTGCTTCGAACACGACGGTGTCATCAACAATATGAATTTTATTAAAAGATTAGGAATGCAGATAATGTCTTAATATACAAAAATTTAAATTGTGATAATTATTACCTAATCTTTATCAGGCTGAATATTATCATGACCACAATTTTGTTGTGAACTTTGTTTAATAATGTTAACCAATGTATCCAATTTGGTAGGACGAGCTATTTGAAGGACCATATGTGCTTCTTCCAAAATTAAAAGACCATTGTGTGCGTCACTGGCTGATAAATTATGCGCTGATATCACATGTCGTCTCCAAGCTGCGTGCGTAGGAAGAATCTATACATGTATAAAATAATTATAAAAATAAAATCTTGCCCGTCATATAAATGCAAATGACATATAATTTAACTTGCTTTTTATTTTGAAATTGATTAAGCAACTCTACTAAACTCACTTGTAAACACCATTTGCAGTTAAGAGATGGAGAAATAGTATGCACAGCTTTTATGTGCCTTCTACGGAAGCCCCAACTGGTATATGCTCTATCACAAAAAGGACAAGGAAATGGTGGATATGCTGGCCCTTTTAAAGTCTCTTCTGATGTATCTGTATTGTAGGATTCGACAAACGCGGGAAAACTGGGTTGCAAAACTCCAGAATTGTATCCCAGAAAATTCGAGGATTCCGGTTGATCTAATGATTGTTCAGCACGAGAATAATTCGGTAAATCAGATAATGGATCCTCCAATATTTTCGAGACATTCCACAACGTGCTTCGTTCGAGAGAATCTCTTCTGTGCGTTTCTGGATCTGGGGAAGTATGACGAGCTTCGGCTATTACTGTCACAATCGGCTTCGACGATCCTGTAAAGAATTTCAGTCTACCATTTGAATTATTTCTTTATAAGCGAAATTTAATGTGTAAATTAAATGTTGGACACAGTAATCACATACAATGAGATATAATGATATAATATACTCAAGTAATTCGTTGACTTGATGTTTTTCTATTTACAATATAAAGATAGAAAAATAATGTTTACAAGTATATATTATTTTTTTCGTTTTAAATAATATTATTTATTCGTTACTATTCTCAATTCTATTGTAATTTGAAATGATATTTATAATGTAAAATATATGAAAAATATTTAATATTTAATTTGCAAACAGATCTAAGAAAATTATTACACTAAATACTGTAAAAAAAAGCTAATCTTTTTCGTAGAGCTTCATATGCATATGTGATGAACAAAGGAATATATATAAGTACATCAGAAATAAGAAGACAATTAAAAATGTAAAATATGTTTATTTGCGACCAGTCGTTTGTCTTGTCTACAATAATATTGATTTAAATAATATCGTTTCGAAGCTGGCGGTGTGCTCCAATGATCAACGCTCGTACCGCGCAACCGAAACAAAAAAAAAACATGACTTTACAAATAAAACAGAGATCAAAGAACACTTTCGCGCGAGTCTCAAGAAAAGGACGTGCGATAGAAATCACACGTAGATTCGCAACATAGATTCTAATAGTTCGCAGTGCATGCTGAATGCACCTTTGCTGCGATTTAAATACTCTACAAGCATGTCTTAAATCACTATTCTTGTTGTAAGAGCTACGGTTTTTCTTTTTTTTTTTAAGTGTACACAGAGCTGCCATGGTCGTGCAGCACGTTCACGCACGCACGTGATCAACACGACCAAAACGTATTCTCATATATATATGTACATACATATACCATACGTATACCTCTTAACTGAATACGCGTGCCGCGTATGCACGCCCGTGTATATACCATACAATTTCGCATAATGAATGCATATATGCGCATCTTGTCCATGTATTGGTAATGCGTGTGAGCGAGTACGTGATGTGTATATTCGAGTGCAAGAGAGAAAGAGAGACTCGCGTGTCTCTCTGATATACGCCAACTTTTTAATAACATCGTACCGCGTTTTACTGTCAAAGCGAATTCTCACATGAATTGTAACTAAAAAGTAAGAAGGAATGTTATTCAAGGTGCTATACGTGAAACAAAAATACACAGATGGATGAATAATCGACCTTACTCGTGAACGCATTGTGAGAGAAGCAGGGAGATTCTTTAAATACGCAATGTGCGAGTATAAAAAAATGTGAGAAGAGATCAAACAAATTATCAAACAAATTATTTCAGAATTTCCCTTGATAAAGTGAAACAGAAACTACCAGGAAGGCTTAGAATTATTCGATTGTCCGCCACCCATCACGCCGAATGGCGAACCTGAAGCGTATAAATAATTCGATCGCGTCTATAATGCTCTTTCTAATCACCCTGTCACCCCGAAATCTATAGCCTAGAAACGTCACCGCGGATCGGTGAGTGAGAGCATTCCAACTCTATTTCACTTTAAATCCGCGATTTTAACCATGTCGACTGGATCATCCGTCTCTTCTTCCCCTAGCTACATGCTACACGCGCGTGAATCTTACTGTCTACTTACATCAATTATTTTTTTTTTTTTTACAATGTCCTAAATATAAAGCGCGAAAGCTCATACCAAAGAGGAACAAGCGAGGAACGAGTTGTCCTACGATGCTTGTATGAGAACAAACGGGGTGACGGGTTTACAAGAACGATCCTATTCCAGCCAGTGGAAACGTTTCCGTTTGACCCCTGACCTAAAACGCCCTAGTCATTGAGTGTAGACCGATCGTCTCTGAAACAAATACCTTTTCAAGCCTCTATTACTAGTGTCAATTTTGGTTACGCAATTCTTCCAAGCCTCCTCCCATTCGAGACTATTAGGCGGTATGCCACTAAAATGCAAGAGGACCTCCCGAATTAAATGTATCTTGTTACTATCGAACTGTTGCTTGCCCATCTTGCCATTAACATTGCAGAGGATCCTCTCTTCCGGCGTAAAGAGGATTTTCATGAGGTCACAGGCCAAATGATCCATCGGTCGAGATGACGCCCAGGTTGAGATTATGTCCGGACTTGGTAGGAGATCGGCATAAGGTAGATGCTGATACGAGTAAAGCAGCGGTTTGACATCCGAGAATCCACTTAGCCCGGACAAGCCAGATAAACCGGAAATGTCTTCAGCAGGACTGTTCCCAGACCCTGCCACACATATCAGCACAGCGCGCTTTAGACACAGACTGCTCCACACACGTGAATTACGCGCACAATAAAGAAAATGCGAGCGAGTGTACATTAAAGACTATAATGAAGAACGGATCACGCATCTTCCATCTCACGTATGCACTGCTCACGCATGCACGCACATACGCATATGCACCGCCGATCGAAGCGTGATGCCGAAACCGGCTTCATTCTCATAAAATCTCTGAATTACAGAAATTAAAATTATAATAATTACTATCAGTTTTTACACAAATTGCAGTCATTACAAATCAAATACGCTTCGAGATAACGATATACTTCCGTATCAAATATTCCGCGAAATACTTTTGCTACAATGTAATGAGCTACGAGGACATTTACCATTTGCACCAATTACGTCGCTCTCATTGTCTTTTCGATAGAGTTCTCTTTACTCGTGCACGCAATCTTTGTCTCTACTTCATCACACGGAGCCATTGCAGCACAGCAAATTAAGAAAACGTGGCGCGGCAAAACGAAAAGAACAGAATATGCGGTGAAAGCGAACAGAATATTCGAAAAAGCTACGATCTGCAGTACCAAAGAAAAAGCTTTGATACTACAGTAGCTGCTGGCAAAGACAATGAAACTGTGTATACAAATGTATACAGCATTTGTGCATGTGGTAATATTAATTATATGCGATAATGAAAATAATAGATTTTTAATAATAGATGAAATAATACATATATGCTAAAATGATAGCTCATATTTGATTTCCAAAAAAGAAAAATGTAATTATATCTGCATTAGATTAAAACTTATTATTTTAATAAAACTCTTTTTTGCATATAGGTTAATAATATTTCATATATTTATCAAATTTAACATATTCAATTACTAATAAAAATCATAATGTATGTATTAAATAGACTAATTTATAAATTCAGAGAATTATTAATTGAAAAAATTACTTTTTTCAATTATAGAATATTTAACAAATTTAAGAACACTTTTTTTAATGCTAATATATTGTAAAAAAATATTAAAATGTAATTTTACTTTTTGCAATTATACATTAAACACAATTAAATTTTAAATGAAAAATACAATCTTTAAATATCTTTAAAAATCTTTAACTAAAAAATATAAGATATAATTTCTTCAAAATAAATAGGTTTATGTATGCAAGTTAGCTTCAAAAAGCTAATTTAATGAGTTTATACTTAATATAAAAAACAAAGACATTAGCAACAATACAGCAGCGAAAATGCAAAGAAAGAAGACTCAATGTTTCATTTAGTGAATAGTAATACATAATTTTTTAACACAGAAAAACATAAAATATAATATTATATATAAGAACTAGCTATTTATACAACTGCTATATAATGCATACTAAATTGCATAAAATAGTAAAAATCTAATTAGTTAATGTGGCACTAACCTTGATTCCCATCTGCTTGTCCTGTATCTAGCCTTTCTGCTGGATCCTTATCTAATGGAGATTGTTTCTGGAGATCGTCTACTGTCACTTCCAATGGTTCTATCTGAAATGCATTTGGATTGAATGCTATATTTTATACACGCCACTGTACGTGACACACAATTGTTTTACAAACAATTTTATCATTGTTATCTTATTTTCTGAACTAACTTTCATCTCCAATCGATGATATACTGGATTAGGTAACGTTTCTGGTAACATATACTCTCCATCTTTCCCACTTTGATCGCTGGCAGCGGATTCATTTGTATTTTCTGATTGCGATATTTTAGGTGTTAGTGCTTTTTCCAAGATAGAATTATTCTGTTGTTTGCTAACTTTCTGTTTCTTTTTAGGTGCCTCTTCCTTATTCAGCGGTACTTCTTCAGCCACAGCTTGTTCTAGCTCAGCTAATCGTTTGTAAGATTCCTTTGCAAAAATATCTCCACCAGACAAGCCTCGAATTTGTAATGTTTCTGCTGCTTTTAAGAGTGCTGGTAAATTCTTTTGCTCAATATTTACCTCTCCTTTATATATAAATATTAATAGTGCCTCCAATTCGCTAAAGTGTACATCCTGAAGTATTATTACCGGATGCTGGCATGGGTTTGTCTACAAGA
>Ga0157364_1007479_pt1 | contig 11305 bp, 6 predicted proteins | sample AttsexASBM2_FD_111476 | JGI IMG/M metagenome (GOLD analysis project Ga0157364, IMG submission 111476) | Fungus gardens microbial communities from leaf cutter ant in Ribeirão Preto, State of São Paulo, Brazil - Atta sexdens ASBM2 | ecosystem: Host-associated > Fungi > Mycelium > Unclassified ...
AATTAAATTTCTGAGAACTCATTATACAAAAATTAACTAAATTCTAACACTAGATTTTAGAATTTGTCTAACAAATGTTGGCGTTGATTTTTGGCACTGATACAAACTTATATCAGAACGAATAGTATGTAATAGACATGATAAATGGTTTGCGCAATTTTTCCGCAGTGAATAGACAATTATTTCGAGGAATCTGTTTGTTATTTAGGCTTAAAAAAAATTTTTTTTTAAACTGCACTAGTTGCTATTTTTAATTTTTATAAATTTATATTTAGACTAATATAAATTATAAAACGTTTAGATAAAATATATTTAAAAATAGTAATTTTAATATAACAGTTAATGCAGGCAATGTTGATTATCTCGTTTGATCAGTTGTCTATTATAGTATAATTATTCATCTCATGTTTTATGTTCGTAACAAAGTAATGATGTTTACACGCTAGTATTTTATTTTCTAATTACTGGAAAAAAGAAAAGAAAGAAAGGAAAAAAATAGACATTTCCTAATATGCATAAGAAAGAATACAAATGCGACATTATTTATGAAATCAATACTAATTCACATTTGCATGAAAAATTAGTTTCGTTTAATGATATTACTTTACGTTTAGCAACTAATTAATTTTTTAAAATTTAATTATAATTTGCAATTTGAATAATTTGTTATTAATTGTGCGGTATTTTGTGAATCTATTTTAGATTGAGTTAATATCTGAATGGTCAATTATCACATGTATGATAAATTCCATCTTTGATATTGTTGTTGTGAAGCATAAAAACTTGGAGCAACTTCTTTCTTTTTTGCGGCTGTTGATTATACTCATAGCCGGCACAATAATAACGTCATAAGATACTCGTAGATGAAGATTAATACCTGAATAATCGTACGGTAGCAATGAACTTGATATTTCAAAAGAGAATTACTGCTACCGCGTTACACCAATTTTCACATGTCATTTACTTGGAACGAACATTCGCGAATGCGAATCTCTGTGCGTTTTTTAAAAATTATTTTTCGGTAATTTCATTGAGTAATAACATTTTGGCTAATATTTGAATATTTTTTAATTGTTATGATTAATATTTTTTGTAATGATGCACGTGCAACACACTGCTTTAATAAAAAATAAAGCCTTCGAATGAATTCGATGTCAATTTCAAACGTTTGAATTTGATGTTGCACTTTTTTTTGTTTACTGATGGCGAGCGAAAAATTGGCATTTAAGAATGATTTTATATCAAAGAAAATTTAATTTAATGATACAGAAAGAGAATAATTACTGGGTAACTTCCTAAAAGCAATAGTTTTCGAAAGTTAAATCGAAATAAGTGAGAATTCTAATTTAACATCTGATTCGCCTTCCATTCATTGATTTACTTCTACTTTTGTACTGATTTGCCTCGTTTCACTTAGATTGCCTTCTTCTCGGATCCAGATGGAGAGTTAATCGTAATGAATTATCGCGTTAATCTTTCGATTTGCTTCGTATATTTTCTTGCGAACATTGTAGATGACGCGTAAGAAACACTGACGAACCCGTGCCGCGGCTAAATCGACAAGAAGGCCATCTGACGTGTCAACTTGTGAAAATGATTTGCACATAAAAAACACTGAGCTTATACTATCTAGTGATCTAAAATCAACAATAAAGCGTTGACATCAACGATAACTTTCAAATTTTTCATTTCAAAGATTTTTCTGCGTTAAGTTAATAATTCGCAATTATTATTAGTAATAACAATTATCGATGGTAATGATTTAGTATCATCCTATAATATCAAAACATATAGAAGAAAAAATTCAGTTTTCCAAATTTTTATTTTGAAAATAGCGAAAGAATTCATGTTCCAAACATTGCGATAACTATAAGTGGATTTAAATGGCTTTTTTTCTGATGGATGATATAAACACATTTTTCTCGGTTCTGAACGTGTAATAACATTGGGATGGGACGTAATGTACAATCATATGTGAACGCTCGTTTTTGACAATACACGGCTTGATAGCGAATTACCTTCGGCGCCGCGAGCGATATCATTATGTGCTATATACGATTTTATCATTCTTCTCAATTGCACCATTCGCGAGCCGTAAAATCGCGGAATAAAGTACTTACGATTTGCAATTACATATTCACGATTGTCATCTTCGTGTAATTTTCATGTATTAACTTCTCTAATATACACAGTTTTGCAAATAATGCAAATAATCGAGAAAGCTCTTTCGAAACTGTTCTCGGTGAAAACACGGTGAGTTTATTCGATAATCACACCCGATCTAATCACAAAATTCCATGCATTACTTTGCGAAGCTTTTTAAATTATTATTATACGTTCAATGATAATCATTTAATAACTACCTAACGTACGACGGCTGTTAATTATTAACGACGGCAATTAAGTGGAGTGTTGACGACTCGGCGTCCATTAACGGGTGATTAAGATCTATGTTCGATTATAATTTCTAGCAATTAGTCGTATGATGTATGTAAATAGCATCAGCTTTTGCACTGATTTCTTCATGCTATTACTTTGCTGCTCTTTAGTATTTATCAATGTAATTTTCTGCACGTCATTTTTAATATATTTTTTTATTGAATTACATATGGGATGATTGATATGATTAAGTGATATGAGAAGGTAAAAATAATATAAAAATTATATGAAAACGTATTTTTATAACAAGAATCTATCTTTTTTTACTTAAACAAATAATTCAATTACTTAAACAAAAATAAGAAAATTGAATAATTGTTTTAAGAATAACACAATAAATTCTACTGAAAAAAAATTTATTAAATCGTAATACATATTTTTTTGAATAGAAGTACGTTTGCTTATAGTAAATATTTATTCATTAGTAAGATAGTTAAATCAAATTAATGATTTTTATATAAGATAAATTATTTATCTTATATATCTACTATTTATCATAAATTGTTTACATTTAGTAAATATTTATTTAAAACTATTTAAACAAATATTTAGTATTTTTTAGTGCATACAATACAAAATTCGAAATATTATTCTTTGCAATTGTCCTATGCAGTAATAAATTCATTCAATTTTTTGTTTTATAACATTTGCTTTATTCATTTAGCAAAAAAAAAATAATATTACTAGTTCACATGATATTAATTTTAGATTGTTTGATTACTCTCTTATTAAATTCTAACGTGATAGACAGATAAAACTCAATCCTAATGCAAGTGCGCAAATGTCGGTAGATAATTTATAGCGTATCTACGTGATTCGCCATAATCAGAAGGAAACTCTCGAGAGTCCGTTCCGCGATTTAACGAACCATATCGTACGTTGTTACCAATAATTATCGGGCCATCGAGCGGTTTTTTGCCATGGGTCGATTACCGACTCGCTGTCGGGTCACCATCCAATCCGACGACTTTCGTTCAACATATGCGGAATAGATTTTCCTGCGCGATGTCGGTCAGTAAATTAATGGCCAGGCGAAATTAATATCGCGCGCGCAACATATAATTGTCCCGGCAATCAACCCGTTTAATTATGTATATTATATGTCCCATACGCGACAGGAGGCTCTTCGTGACTCTTTGTTGCTGCATACATCCCTTTACATTTTCCCGCAATAATTATTTTCGAGCGTGAGCGCGCGAATGATGCGCATTCGACGCGAATAAATTACCGGGAAAGCGCGACGACAGCTGATTATAAAAATGATTACGGCGTATATGCGAAAGGCCATGGAGCCGTGACTAATTACCTCCCCGACAGGGAAATCACCGCCGCGATCTCGAAGTCAATTCGGGTTTCTCATGTGTTTATGATAATACTTTCCATCGATATCTAAATTATTAATTATATTCCTCTTTTGGGAAATGCATCGATACGTCGCTACTTCTTTCTCTTTCTCTTTTTAGAAATATTATGCTATTTTGGCTTGGCCCTTTCACTTTAGGTTCAACACTGCTCTTTTTCCCTGTTAAGAAATACGAGGCAAGAAAGCCGGCAATTCTTATACTTTGCATGCCGGTGACGTGGATTTACGTATCCTACGCCCTCGCGATGAAGCCAAGTAAAGTTAATTTATCTTTTCTACTGTATCTTGTGCTAGTTTATGTTACTGTATCAATATTAAAAAATTTCTGATACGAGAAAAATTTTTCAAAATTCTTATAAATTGTATAATTAAGAATATTTTGCGATATTATATAACACAAAAAAAAATAAAAGTAAAATATAATGAAAATATTATGCCAAATGTAACTATTATAAAATATAGATAGTTGCGCATATTAAAGTTTTTCTATTTAGAAATTATTCTTGGACATTAAAAGGGCTAAAATATAATTAAAGTTTTTATTATTTAATCGTTAATAAATAATAATACTGTACTTCTAAAATTTCTTTTTTCTGTTATGTATTTCTCGATGTTTTGTTGTTGTTTTATGATCCCAACGTTGAGGGAATGGCTTCTTTTAATATACAAGATTTCACTCGAAAACTGCATTGTAACGTTACATGCTTCGATTGGCTATTTAACAGGATTGTCTTGTGAATTCGCTAGACATAAACATAAATAAGATAAAAAAAAAACTGTCGTTTGGTGTTCGGTAGTAGCAGCGCGACGGCGGTTTATACTTCTTGTCCGTTTGAACGTGGAAACGGAGATGGTTCCGTAAAGACCGAACGAAAGAGAACTTCATTGGCTCCTCTCGACCATTGACAAAAACGCTCTGAAAGTGTAACGTGCAACCGATTTCCCCTTCGTCTTGTCTCACCACTTTTCCACGTAGCCACCATAAGTATCGCGGTCCGTTTCTTTGTAGATCGAGTAGAACGATAGTTTCGCGGGTAATCGTACGTGTCTAAATATGCGAAATCGCTATTGTCATTAACATCTTATTTTATTTATTTGTTTCTTCGATCTCTAGTTTTTTACGTACATACAAAAACAATTTTGATTAGAATTTTTTAATTACATTAATTCTGTATCAATTATTTAATAATTATTCCTCATTTTTTGGCATTTTAATGAAATATAAATTTATTGGAAAACTAATTAATCTTTGCAGTAATAATTATTTGTAGTGTTGATTTCACACACATTGACAAATATAATTTATATTATGTTTTAGTAAAATACAAAAACTTTTCTTCCATCTTCATATCTGTACTTTGAAACTATAATAGCTATTTGTACTCTTTTTAATTATGATAAACTTTTTTATCGCCGTAAGAATCTTTCCAAAAACTCGCGAAACTCGTGCGGTGATGCGCGCTGCGAAAAGAAACAATCAGGATCGCTGACTCGATTCTCATAATTCGGAATGAAATTAACTGGCCGTGTTGATTTTTCCGCTTGGAAAGCCAACGACCGTTACGAGGGGCGGCTCGTTCAGCTAAGAAAAACATTATGTTTCTGGTGAGTCGAAAATACACGCAAGGAGTTCTCTTGCGGCGAATTGTAAAAATTTGTTTTATGACTTTATAAAGATAGATGGAAATATATCGCAGATATCGTAGGTAGAATTCCTAACATTGGGATGATTGTGACAAAGAGATAGCCATGAGTGATCTTAAACACCAACGAGATCGTCAACGAGAAAATTGGCAGCTATTATGTACCTCAGACTGTTATTATTTGATAATGATTCTATATAATTCTAGAAAAAAATATTGCAGCATAAATCTAATTCAATCGATTATTAAAGGCTCTCGAAGATTTCATGAAATTTTACCTTTTATAAATACTTTAATTGTTAATATTATAAACTACTATAATTAAGTATATACCTAAATTTATTAGCGGTATTAACGATATGTGTGTCCGTTTTACAAAAACAATCTGAAACTTATCATTTTCTTTCTCATTTCCATTCTTTATTTGTATGTTATTAGAATAGAACAAATGGTATGTCGCTTTTGCAAATATTCTGCGTTAAATAAAGTTCTTTGAAAAAATGATTAAAAAATTTTTCTTTTTTGAAATCAGTGGCAACAATTTTTCATTGTTTATGTTGTAACTATTTTGAACTTTATTTTGACAGAGATATGAGATGGACTTTTCGCGCTCCACCCTAGTGTAACAAAGTTGATTGTCGAATATTAAAATGATTGGTGTAACGAAGCGGGCATTCGATCTGACAAGCAGTAAACTCGTGTAAGATTTTCAAGTTGAAGGCGGCCATTGGCCGTCAGGGCTAGGCATCCGTAAAAGGTTGCTCCTGGATCCGGGCGGCTTTCCAAACTTGGCGGATCCAAGGACCCTTTTGCACGGTCCGTTGCAAAAATGGCTCGGGCGATGCATGACTCGCGTTTCTCTCTGCCATGTAGTCCCATCTAAGTTCAAGGCAAATGACACTCGCTTGAACGATTCAGACCGCGATATCGAGTTGACACACGCGCGTGATACGACAATAGCTGGTTTGGATAATGGAATGAAATCTGTCACGTGCATTCGTCGAGATAATGCTTCAGTAAACAGATTCTAAGTCGAAGATTTTTTAATCGGTACGAATTCTCACCAGTTTGACTTATTTTGTACCGATTTGTTACGGTTAAAGGTCCGAATCGAAGCGACGATAAAGAGCGCGACGGGAAAGCTCGCGATGTGGTAGAGGATGAAAGGGCTTAGTTACGCCGAAAGAGTGAAGCGTTCGAGGTCGCGGCCATTACGGCCGATAAACAGCTCGAAATATCGCCGAAAGAAGAATTCAGTGGTAATGGAGCGGCCGGGCAAAAACGTGGTCGCGCGCAAAGAAAATTAACGGCAAAAGGGAAGAAACGAAACGCGCGCGCACCTACGTGGCCTATCGAGAAGAAGAAGTCTCGGCTCTTGGCACAAAGAGGCGAAAGAAGGGAAACGAGGAGTGACGGAGGGCGGCTGCGGGAGGAGAAGAAGAACAACAAGAAGGAGAATGCGTCGAGCAATAGCGGCCGGCCGACGGAATGACGGGCGAGAGGGGTGGAGGGAGGGAAGGAAGAAAAGAAGAGAGGAAGAGAGGTGCGATCGGAGCGTGCGCGTCCAAGTACTGCGGAGGACGTTCGCGATGCATCTTCCTCTCTCTCCTTTCTCCGTTCTTGCCCTCTTCTCGCTCGCACGTCCGCCATTCTGTCCCTCTCTGGCTCTCTCTCTCTATATGTATATACATCTCCTCTCTCTCTTTCTCTTTTGTATTGTGGTGACTTGGTTCTCCAGGTAGTTCGTCCTCCGATTGGCGGGCGTGGACGCAGGTGCGCGTGGGTGGGGGAGGCGTGGTACCCACCTCCTATTGGCTACCGGGTCCTACCCACACCGGAAGTGGGGCGACGATGTAGGAAAGAGGATAGAAACGAAGGGGGGCAGAAGCTAAAGGCAGCTCCTCCGCTCGAGCTCAAGCCGAGGGGGCAAAAACAATATCGCATCTCGCGCGCAACGCCACAAAAACCTGCCAGGTGGCATTTCGCCTTACCTTGAGGGTTACTGCCTCTTGCACGCGAACATATACACACATACGCGCGTCTACGTGCACCTACGTTGTACCTGTCTATCCTGCGAAACCCACGTCGCCGCCATGCTACCAAGTATTAGTAAGGGGATGTACCCGCACCCCCTTGACTTCTCGATCAAGAGGATCAAATCCAAATGAAAGTTTTATACGCTTCGCTCGATTATGATTTGACACAGAGTAATTCGTCAAAGTCTTAAAGTTTCTACGTTTGATAGAACCTTGAAAAGAGAGATTAGAATTCGATCATGTGCTATAATAGAGAGATAATTGAGATACCATTTAAAAAAAAAATAATTTTTCTAAAAATTATCACCAAATTTTTATTGAGGAAAATTTTTTATCTTTGAAAAATTATGTCAAATTCGATACATTCTTAAATTCTGTTGAATGCTAAAAATGTCTAAGTTTAAGGCATTTTTTTTTTATATTCGTATCTCTACATAATTATATCTTTTGTAGAATAAATTGTATAAATTTATCATAAATTTAAACTGTTTTCTTGTTTTAATTTATATTTAGTGATAATAACCATATTGTTACTATTTCATGGTTATTACATTTAGAATGACGTACTATTCATTTGTTTTCTTAAACTCTATTATTTAAATTAATACCGAGAGAAAATTGATTATTAGTATAATTTTAAATTAAGTTCATAATTTTTAATATCATAATTGTGAATTAAGTTTTTCAAAGAGAATTATTTTAAGATGAGCATTACTCAGAACAAAATTTATCTTGAAGTAAAAAAAATTCGAAAAAAGATAAATGGATGCGTATAGGAAAAGAATAATATAAAAGTAAAACCATTACTATTATTGTTTGGCAATTGTTAATGCCGAAATGGAAGAGGAAGAGTATATCGTACAACATTGAGAGAAAAAATTCATTATTTCTGTAAAAGAGGAAGTGTTATGCAATATCTAGTATAAAATGATTTAATTGCATACCTTACTTTCTAAATTTCGTGGAGTAAAATCTCTCTCGAAGAAACTGAAAATTTAGTCTTGAAAAAAGAGTAAAAATACGGTCATTCTTGTTCAAGAGTGACAGATTTTTACTCTCTTTAAAGTGAGATTTACTCATTCTTTTGAAATAAGGTTCACTCCGAAAGAGTGAAATCTCAATTCCTTTTTTGGAGTGAGACTCGGTCTACTCTGATATTACACTTCAAAAAAAGTATTAAGGTTTGGAGTGAATCTCATTTCAAAAGAGTAAATCTTATTCTAAAAAGAATGAAAATCTGCCACTCTTGAACAAGAGTAGCGGTATTTTCATTCTTTTTTCAAGCAAACTAAATTTTCATTCTCTTCGAGTGAGATTTCACTCCATGAGATTTAGAGAATAACATTGAATTTTCCGCAATGATGATATCTATTTTGAATATTGTGATAAACATTTCGTCAAAATTAAAGGTACGCAAATATGCACATGATGCGCAAGTGTAAGGTAGTATAAAGTTTATAAAAATTTTATATAACTCGCATATTTATTTCATATATTTAATATCAATGTATTCTTATGATTCAATACATAGTCATTTAATTTAAATTTATGATTGATACACACTAGTGTTTTTGGAATTTTGTTTATTCATTCTTGTTGCATGAAATGCACAAAGTTAACATTTATGTGTTTATGCGAGTCAAACGGGGAATGCCGGCACGATGTTTTCGAGGCTTTTAGTTAGCACATAAATCTTCACGAATAATAACATAGCCATCCATTAGGACAATTTTTGACAGGTTGGTAGGTATAATTTAGATTGAGGAAATAAATGGAAGAAATAGGGGAGACGAATGCAGGGAAAGGGTGAATCGAATGTGAATGTTTTAGCAACACGAAAGAGAGAGCATCGAGATGAAAGCGATAAAGTATACGTCAAATGAACGTGGAGTTGATCATGCACTGCATGAGTAGATAGAGATTAACATTAACTAGTTTGAGATGATTGTTCATTTATTGCCACTCGCGATGTATCAGCTGAGAGATAAAGATACATGGAGAAAAAGAATTTTGCTGTCGTTGTAAATAAATCATAGCATCAAAATTTGTTTGAACTTGATTGAACAGCGAAATTTGATTTGTTTAAAGGCCTCGTCAAGTAAATTAGCTCATAAAAATATGAATTTGTTGTCAAGGCGAAGTAAAATCTATTTACAGTAAATACATTTTGTTGTAAAAAATTTATTATCGACATAACGAAATAATTTGCAGAGATTTGGCAAATAAAATTAAATTCTTGACACGTTCTTTTGCTATCTGTATACTAAAGATTATTTGTTACGACATAAAGTATGCTTCACCAGCAAATTTCTTTTTTGTGTGTACGATTATATTAATATATATTGCGCAAGCAATATATTATGTGACGAAAAATAAATGCATTGACAGAATCTCGATCTGATTAAATTTGGAATATTATGATTCACGAAACATATTGAATAATGAAACACTTTTTTACTGCATCACTGATTGCAAACGATTAAACATATTTGATATGTGCAAAACATACTTCGTTTAATATTTTCCATATTGCCATATATTCGACATCAGTCATGCATGAAATTAAAATATTTATTATGTTTTATATTGATATCTACATAATATGTATTACTTGTTGTATTCATTGTATGAATTTATCATAAATTTAAAATGTTTTTGTTTTCATTCTTATATCCATTTTTAGTCATAATGATCGTATTATTAATATCGTATTATTATTTATTATGTTTATTGCTTATTTAATGTTTATCTCTTTATTGATAGTCTAATTTCTGTATAACAAGAAATAACGCAGAAATAAAGCAGATTAGTAAACATGCACGTGAAAGATGCACGTTATAAGAGCAGTTTAGTAAAAATCTCGAGTGTAAATCAGCAATTCTTTATCAATTGATATTAATTGTGACTTAACTCATATTTTAATTGCATCTAAAGCTTTCTTACCGCTATGACGCTATTTTGTCTTAAATAATTAAATAATAATGCATTATGCTTTTTTGATACTAATCATTTGCGAAAAGTGATATAGTGAAAAGTGTAGATGGTGTAAGATGCGCGCCCGTGCGAAGATCGCGGGTAACATTTTAATTTAAAAGGCCGTACCGGAAGGTGTAATTTTCGAATTATCAGTATCCATCGCGCGTCCGCGGATAGTTTGATAATTGCAGCCTCTATTCGCGATGCGACGCCGACGGCGTGTAATAGTGAGCGATTTCCGTGATCCTGTCTCTCACGGCTGTTCGTTTCGCAAGAAACGAAAAGACACGTATGCACACTGCGGCACGTATGTTCTATCTGTGCGTAACACAGTCGACACATCGTGCGATCCACGAACATTTGAACAATGGCGAATAGCGACCACGAGAGTCCCCATGAATAAAGATCAGAATGTTTGTACAACGATCGTACGTGCCGTCTCTCATCGCGAAATCCACCGTGAAACGCGATTACGGACTGTCGCGAATTACTATCGAGCGGTAGAATTTTTCGCACGGTTTGTCTAGTAACTTTTCAAAATGCCGTAACGTGAGGAAAGTGGAGTCCTGTATAATCCGATTTCAAAATCACATGGAAAAAAAAGGTTTCTGTGAAATATTTAAAAATTTAGCTAGATACAGATTTAAAAATAATTTTGTTCATCATCATCAAAATAACTATGTGAAACTATGTCATTTAAGCGTTAATGACAATGCTACACAAAATTTTAACATTTTAATAATCAATTTGAGTGTCCTATATAATTATTTTCATGGTCAACAAACAAAATTATTTTCAAATCTGTATCTAACGAAAATTTTAGATTCTTCAACAAAACCATTTTTTTC
>Ga0157364_1007480_pt1 | contig 11304 bp, 7 predicted proteins | sample AttsexASBM2_FD_111476 | JGI IMG/M metagenome (GOLD analysis project Ga0157364, IMG submission 111476) | Fungus gardens microbial communities from leaf cutter ant in Ribeirão Preto, State of São Paulo, Brazil - Atta sexdens ASBM2 | ecosystem: Host-associated > Fungi > Mycelium > Unclassified ...
GCGTCGCGTCGCGTCGCGTCGCATCGTCTCGCGTCGCCTCGCCTCACCTCGTCGCGATGGCGCATCCATCATTCCGGCAACCGGCTATCTTTCCTCGACGATATGTATGCGAGATAGAGGAGAAAATACGAAAATACGGTCGGCCTCAACAAAATCTGTTCGCGACAGCATTCATCTGGCAAGAATCAGTGTCGATTAACTTGAACTGTGACGTCCAACTATCTTCCCGTCTTTCTAGTAACACAAGCTAATTATATCCATTCAATGTTTGACATCTTTTTAGAAAAAAATCTTGAATGAAATTTATCTTAATGATAAGAAAGAAGTAAAGTTCTATGGTTATCTAAAAACTTAACTTATATAGATACAGATCTGAAAATAATTTCGTTGGGCCATCAAAATATTATAATTATGTAGAATGTTTAAGCGCAGTTAATGACAATGTTGTAGAAAGTTTTAACATCTTAGCAACTATTTTGAGCATTCCATTATTATTTTGGTCCAAACAAAATTATTTTTAAATCTGTATCTAGCTAGATTTTTAAGTATTTCAGCAAAATATATAGATTTTATTATCTTGTGAAAAGATATATTTATTAAAGTAATTTATCGATAGGTATATGAAATATCTGTATCCATACGAGAAAGAGAAGGAGGGACTATCGACCCAAGAACAACTCCAGACGGCGATCGAGACAAATCGTCGCGAGAGCCGCAGGAACAATTATGCGGCTTACCCTGACAATCAAGTACCGCGAAACCAGCACAACTCGCTGCCGCCAAATCCAATGCCGTTGCCGCTCTCGATCGCCCAAATGGCGGTGGCTGCGAACGAATCGCAACATCATGTCGTAAATGGACATCCACATGGTCCGCAACATCATCCGCAACATCTTCCACCAAATCTGGGTAATCTTCCACCTAATCAGCGTAAGTGATTTTTGTCTTTTTCGAAGACAAAAATTTTTCACACGAATTTTGTTGCATTAAAATTCGTGTGAAATTTCCATTTTCCGCACACATCACATATGTTTGACGTTACTACACTGAAAGAAAAGATTGATTGAATAAGACACAGCATTTTTATTAATTAGTTGCAGCACTCAATTTTTTGGTTGCATTAGCCTATCGAAATCTTATATTGACATTGCGGATAGGCTAACGTAATAAAAAATTAGCTGCTGCAGCTAATTAAAAATGCTATTCCATATTTTACCATCTAATTTGCTGCCGCAGCCAATCTTTTCTTCCAGTGTATCATTGTGCTATAGCGTAAAGTATTATAGTTAATAACTTCAATTCTATCTATGATACTTTTCCAAATGAAAGGCAATTCGTAACACGCCCCATATCAGAAATAGAAATAGAAAAAGAGTACAGGAAAGAGTAAAAATGAGAGACTTCCCGACAGTAGGGAAGATATCAGGGGACGAGATAGAAAAAAATGGTAGAAGGAAACGGGAGGAGGTAGAGCATACGGGTTTATTTTAAATCGGTAGGTAGTGCTTCGGGCCTCCCCGGAGATGATGATGCGAGAGCGAAGGAGGCATAATTGATTGTACGATCCTCCGGAAGACAGGCGTTAACGGATGGCTCTCGCTAACGAGCATTCCTATTTCCCTACCCTTTCCTTCTCTCTTTCCACCTCGTCGCTGCGCCCGACAGCGATCTGAGTAACGTCGCGCTTCGATCGCATTCGCTGCTCTCCTTCGATCGTTTCCTTGTGCGACGCGATCGGATGTTTTGTGGATATATATCCTCATTACAGTAGCAATATTGCTACTTATTGTGTACATATAATATCAAATGAATACCCAGAGGTCAAAATATCGTGATATTTTTGACTGATCCATTCATCACAAATGTTGCATTTTAATATATTGCTCATTTGTACATAAGCTCGAAAATTTATTAATTTTCACGATATCGATCATTTGCTCGAACTTTGAGTTTTGTACGAAACATTATAAAACGATCACTAAACATGATCAAGAATTATTTTTTTTAAATAAATAAGTTCTCAATTATTTTATATAGATGTTCGATAGAATTATGCGGATAAGCAAAGCTTCATCGCTTTAATTTGACATGATGAGCAATCAGTTAAAGAAAAATTTGCTGTAAAATTTAGTCGTTTTATAATATATGTAACAGAATAACAGAATAACGAAATCAAAGCATGATAATCCAATGACATTCCAGATGATTAAGAAATTCATTTATATCAGACATTTAATGAATTGTTATAATTGCAATCGCATCGCAATCGGACATCATCGCTTTTATACATAATTTTTATTTTAAATTTTACTTTAAAAACTAATTAATTTGAATTTCATTTATTTTAAAATAATTTGTAAAATTCGGAGGTTGATGAGACTTTATGAGGAGTGACTCATTCACTATCTTTACACGAATTGTTCAAAATTAAGATGCATTGATTTTTTTGACAACGCTAAAAACAAAACTAACAGAGACTGCACGGAAAACAACTTGCCGATCGTCTCATAAAATTTGAAATTATTTTATACATTTTAGTTATTTGTTTCATTTATTTTTAGCAGTATGATCTGAACAGTACTTTAACTTTATGTTTTCAGAATTCTCGCAAACAGAATGAAAACTTCTATATTCATTTATTATATTTTCCATTTTAAAATAATTATCGTTTTCTATTAAGTTACAAATTACTTTAATATTATTCTATATAAATAAAGCATATAAAGATTCGTGAAGAGAATAATCATTAAATGAAATTTATCCATATTTACATAAATCCATGTTTGGAATTATCAAGAACATTTAATTAAGGAAATTGCTCCTTAATATCTTCTTAGCCTTAACCCTTAGTACACACATTAATTTACACATGTTGTTTATATTCTGGGTTAATTTTTATTACTTTTACAAATATACAAAAAATATTAAGTGATTTTTACATAAACTTTAACATTTTTAAAAAATATTCATAAAATTGTGTATTTTAAAAAATAGAGAAAGGATAAAGATCATATTATTTAGCTATGTGTTCTTAGTATTTCAAAGAAAAGAAATACACAGGACACAAATGATCAAATCGTACGTATTAAGAGTTAGTTTAATTATCAGCTTCAAACTTCTAATATCGAATATGAATAGTTTCAGATTATATGCTGAGGATATTGAGAGACAGAAACACAATGTCCAACAATCCGATGATTCAAGGTAGCACACCGACACCGCCACCAGCAATGGCAGAGGGATTTAAATCCGGACTGCATTTATGGAATATGTACAGTCCAGGTAATAATAATATGTATCCAGCAGCCCAACCTTTCTCTCCATCATCGTCTCACTCACCATTAGCACCGGCAAATAGTCCTGAACCACAGAGGGAAGCCTTAGATCTCGCAAATTCTGGGAACAGGTAAATAAGATTGAATTTAATATTGGCGAGAAAAAGATTAGTTTAAGTTTAGTTTAGGCAAAAGAAAATTCGATTAGATCATCGGATGCGGTTTCTTTTCCAATCCCTAGTAGATCCGTCGGTTCACCATCATTTGGAGGAGAGTTGAAGAGAAATCAAGAGCCTGGTGAACTTTCATCTCCAACGTCTTCTACTAAAAGAATGTTCTTATCCGATGTTGAAGGAAATAACATGGTGCATTCCTTGCGTATTAGACAAATGGTTAGCACTCGAGGTAAGTCTAGAGATAGAGGTTTTGATTCTCAAATTATTGATATGTGATATAATTTTCGTTTAAAAAGATTAAATCGGTATACATTATTCGCAAATAAAAAACTATTTATTACAATAATTTCTTTTTCTTTTTAGATCCTACAAGACGAAGAGAATTAGAAATTAGTGTAGATATTGATGGTATTTTATATGAAGGTGTCCTGGCAGTTAAACAGGAAGGCAGTAGTAATAATGGCAGTACCTCGTCGAGCCCCGATAATAATGGAAAACGGACACAAAATAATGATTCATGAACATTTGAAAGACATATGATTTCATACGAAACAAATTAGCCTCGGAGAGTCTAATTAATAATTTTGTTCTTCAGACATATACAAGACATTCAGGCAATTAATATAATAGACATTTTAGTAAATACGAAATAAAATGAAGAAATTAAAGAAAAATCTTTCAGTACTTACACATTACAAGATTTTTAATTGCATTTTTTAATGTTTCTTTTTAAAGTTTTTATATGAAAGATTTATTAGAAAATTAACAATCATCTTTTTTGAATATAATCTGAAAATACAGTTGCGCTTTAATTGGAATCGATTTTCCGTTTGCTTACATGATATCGTAAACTTCCCTATCATTTCGAACATTATCTGTGAATGTCTGTTATGTCTATTTGAATATTTCGAATGTGTCGAAAAACAAAATTATTGCGCTCGGAACTTAATAGTCCCGAATAGTTCCATATAATATATATAATAGCTTCGCTAACCAACTTTTCCACATAGGAATTTACAAAATAAAAATGAACGAATACGCCATAATTAGGTGTAAATAAATAACAAACGCGAATTGACCTAACTGAATTGCATATACTCCAATTTTTATTATAGATAAAAATTTATAAATCATTTGTAGGGAATTTAGATATTTTTATTGGTATTGAGATATCAGTGATCTTTTTTACCAAAGTGAGATTTGTTTATAAACCGAGTAATTAAGATATAATGTGATATTAGATACAGAATATTAAATGTAACAATTATGAATGTATGTTTGTAAATGCTTAGAGATTTTGTGACTAACACGTATGTACAGGATGCATTAATAGTGTTTTGTGCGCTCACATTTAATAACCAAATATCATTATAATGTAACAGTTTTATTGTTCATATAATTTATTCGTTCAATTATGAACTCCAAACATGGTTGTTATTAGATTATTTATTGATAATTCAACTACTTCATACATGCAAATACAAAAAATTGGTGAGTTGTAAGTCGTAAAGTGTTTTCCTAAATGTAAACGTATCGGACACTATTAATGTATTCACTTGTACTTTCAGACGTATTTTGACTATATAATAGATTTCTATTATCGGAGTATGTGCAATCGGAGTATGAATACATATCATACTATACGATGTGTTTATTTTGTGTATAAACTGTACAAAAATTTCTGATGCAAATTTTTGATATAACTTTAAAAAAAGTTTGTCAAATTTAGTAACAATTATAATAATTGTTGACAATGAATTAAACATTGTCATCTTGAAATACAATATAGATATTAAATGTTGTAAATATAATTTTTTGCTTTCATGCGTCTATATATTTTTTCTATCACTGTTATTTTAAATACGTTAGTGTTTATATTTTTTCTTATAAACAAAAAAATTAATGGCAAATAGCATAAACATTTTTAATCCTGTGATACAGTTGTATCCGAATTAAATGATTTTGAAAGCAGGGAATATTTCCTTGTTTATTTTATGATAAATTTCATGTTTGTAGATATGCGAGGATTAAAAATATTTGCTGTGCCATCTGTCGTATTTTCTTCATTAAAAAAATGCGAAGATATTGATTTATATAAAATGTATATGTATTCATTTTTATATTAATTCAGGTTATTTTATGTTTATATTTTAAGATTATAAATCAAACTTTTTTAAACGACATATTCTTTAAGTAAATGTATTTCATAAGCTTTTTTGTTAGAGATGACTGGGCTACTGATATAGAAAATACTGTGTGTACATACAATAATAGATGAATTTCTTTTTTTTGTATTATTTGCATTATCTACTTATATGATATTTTAAAATTAATACTATCACACAAAAAGTTTAAGAAACTTTCTTAAGAAATGTATCCTCTAAATTTCTCTTTCACATACATGTTATATCCCAGATAGCAAGGTGTCATCTAGTTAATGTCATTAAATAGTCATTCTTATGACAAATATGACGTTTAAAATGATGTCTAAATATCGTAAACATGATGTGGATTTATTATATAATGTCATAAGTCGACGTCAAATATACATCATATTTTCATTATTAATAGTAGCAAGATGTCGCCTTGACATCATTAATTAGTTATTCTTCTGACGAATCTATACAGTTCCTGAAACGAAATAAAAATTACAAAAATAAACAAATTTGCTAAATATTGAAGTTATAAATATTCTAATAAATTCAATTACTTTTGTAATTTCTATCTCATTTTAAAAATCATAATAAGCATTTAAACATCGTAAAAATCACGTGAATTCTTATATTATTACTCACATAATGTCATAAACTGATATCATTCTTTTCATGTTATTAACGGAATAAATATATGACATTATTAATTGATCACTAATAATGTTACTAATACGTGAACAATTGGCATTTATTCGACGTCATTAAGTATGACACTGTAAAGACGTCATAAATAAATGACGACATTAATTGGTCAAAAAGATAATATCATTATTACATCTCTGTCATATGACGTTAGTAATTTAAAATGGCTAACTGATTGACGTCAAAATAACGACAGCTTGCTACCTGGGATTTTTTAAAGAGTAATTAATTGAAAGCAAATGTTATGACCATCGAATTTCAAGTATATGGTCAAACGATTGAATACGGAAATTGATTCCGCAATCATGTTAGAAGAACGAAATGAGTTTTGATTATTTAAGTACAAGAGATGTAATTCCTTTTACTATTTAATTTAGATATAAAGGACACTCGTCGCCGTTTCAATTTTGGCACGTAGAGAAATTTCAAAAATTGAATATATTGAGATGAGATTTGATAATTATCTGAAAAATTGCGAAATGAATTATGCGTATTTCGTAATATTTTAAATGAATCGTATGTATTATAAATCAATGTATCAAACATACAACATTCGTTTATACTCCAATAGATATTTACTTATTGTGAATCTCTCTCTTTTTCTCTCTATTTCTCTTTCTCTTTCTCTCTCTCTCTCTCTCTCTCTCTCTCTCTGAATGTAATTAAGTATAATGCATTTTCAAAGTTATTAAGATAAAATTATTAGTTATATTAAAAGTAGTTATAAAAGTCATCTAATTCATCATAAAGATAGCACACCGAGAGAAATACAATTCAATGATAGGAATATGTGAAGTCTACATATTTGGCATTATTCGATGCGTAACGTTTATATATGTACGTGCTAGAATATCTTACAAAAAATAATTCCCGCAAGAGTTATATAATACATGTTAAATACAAATAAAACATTCTTAGTCATGGTCATTGCAGTATGTATTTAGCAAACGTATTATAAAATGAAATAATGGTAGAACAATAGCGAGAATTTATCGCAAGGCTGTTTAAGAACCAGGATGCGAAGATATTATCAAATCGTACAATTTTTCAGAGAATAGAAACTCTGAGAGATTCCTAGGTTCTATATATATATTATAATGTATATATAAAGTTTTACCAAAAAAGACTGTATAGTTTTAAACTTACACTTTAGAATTTTAAGTCGCGAAATTATGTAGTGTTTTAGTAATTTTAAGTTACAGTTATTACATGTATTACATGATATTATCATTTATTACATTAAGTCCTATGATATAGGATTTTTTATAGCTTGTTCGGATTATAGGAAGCAGTTTGTTTAGTATTTTTCAAATATATTTCGAGATATAAAAAATCGAAAATTATTTGTATATCATTACATTCTGCGCACAAATTCGTACGCAAATGAGAGATCAAGTAATCTCATTATACGTAATGTTTTTATTATTTCTTTTTTTTATTCTCGTATATTTTACAGCCCTAATAAAAATCGACTTTAGAACCTTACAGCTTCAATTTTGATAGTCACAGACATATTGAGATGTTATATAATTAAAATATTGAATTTAAATGTAAAATGATTCTCTCTTGGCAAAATGTTATGTTAATTGGCCAGTTTTGACATTAATGTTAAGAATTAAGAAAAAAAATATCTTTCATTCTCTCTCTCTCTCTCTCTCTCTCTCTCTGCTAAATCCAATAAGCAGAATTTTTCTTATTTTATCCATACGTTTGGACATTTTATATGTCTATGTTTATCAAAATGAAGCTATAAGTATATATTTCTATTTCGAAATATGCTAAGGACTTACTGCTACATAAGCAAGAAAAAGAATAGTATAATTACTAGAATAGTTGTTAGAAAATATCATATTTAATGTCATAAGTATATTACTAGTAATACTATCGTTATTATAATATTATCACATTTATTATCACATATGAATCGTTATAATGTGAATAATAATAACGAATAATTAAAATAACGTTTCGTAACATTTTTTTATTTTCCATTTTGCATGTTGAGAACCATGTAATATATGTATTATGCATAAATAATTTCAGAAGTTAGAACATTAACTATTGGAGTATATTACTGGATAGATTTATTGAAATATTATGGTTATTATGGTAGGATTGAGCGCGTTAATAAATGCGTCTAAGAGGAATAGGATTTCACTTCCAACAACTTTCTATTTAAATATTTTATTTGAATAACGTAATTAAACTAAGATGATTTTTTTCGAAGCTTTTTTCGAAGTCGGGGAAGTAGCAAAATCAATTCTCGTATCGTATCGAAATATTTATTTCCAACTTTCTTCTAAATGACGTAATCAAATCCATGCTATTATTTAATCAATTGTTTACGCCTATTGTTACTCTAATATTAAAACGTTTCATTTACTTATTATTCAGTACAATATTATATTCTATTATGCTAGTTTAAACAGTTCATGCATATTATGTGATAACATTTCACTAAATAATATGGTGACAAATTGCAACCATTCGTATTATTATTGTTTCCTTCATAATAGCGAGATATATTATAAATGAATTCGTTAAATAAATTAACCAACTCAAATGGCAAATTTTCTAACGTTTTACCTCGATATATAGGCACATTCGATTTTTTCTTTTTTTCTTGATTTAAACTATGACAATTTTCCAGCATCGTGTGTCATCAGATCAATCATTAAATTTAATTATATAAAGAAGATTAACGATTTAAAAAAAATGTTAAAAGAAAGGTATATAGAATATTGTTTTGCTTTTGTAATTTATAAAAAGAAATTTCGTTCATCTAAATTACATAATAATATTCTAGCATCGTTTACCGCCGAAATTGTGCCCAAAAGTAACAAAAATTATAAAAGCACTGAACACTGTTTGGTAAAAGATATCTCAAATTCGTTCGTCACTTTTTGTGTCAATATTAAGAGATTTGTCTTAATTTAAATTACGTAACAATACTCCAACATATTTATCGTCGGATGCATAAAATGTTAATACACAATTCTTTGGTACAATATACATATACAGAATAACGAAGCAACATTAAATAATATTATCTATTTATTTTATAAAACAAAAAATGTGTATTTTCTTATTGCGATTTTTATTAATAATTTATTTTACATGTAGATTTAATTTATGCGGATAACCGTCACGTTCTCCGGGCTGACTCTTAGCGCCAATCGAGATAAAGAGATAAAGAGAGAGAGAGGTACCTAGGCAAAAACACAGACGCTTCATAGACGTTCAAGATTTAATTAATAAAGTCACGATTAAAACACGAAGAAGACACATAAATCGTTAATCGGTTTTGTGCGCTTACATTATGGACGTTGTAAACAGAGATAATGCACCGCGTAATATCCCGAAATATACACTTTGCCCCTCTCGTTCCATAATCGGTCTACTTTGTAACAATATAAAACAATTATTTACATCGACGACTAGGAGGATTCGAGAACGATGAAAATGTCCAGGAAACTTAGATGCTAGATGGAAATATTCTTCTGTGAGTGTACGTGTAATATGTATATGTGAATGATTGTGTTCGCTTCTGCTTTTTTTTTTAAATATCCGAGCTTCTCTCTTTTTCCTTCCGAAATATATCGTTGCATGCCGAACAAAAATCGTATATAATTTAAATAACGCGAAGTGAATCGAGATGGTACGTTTGAAAACAGAATATACAAAATAATTCTAGTAAGTGGATTGGATTATAACTTATAACTCTCTTCCAGAAATTAAGTTATAGAAAAAAAAAATGATAGAGAAAACTTTTATTGTTTAACAAACACTTGCAAGATGTTTTTGCTTTTTAAGTAGAAAATAGTTATGATCCAAATTTAATAGAATCATTCTGTATATTTCGTGAATGAAATCAATGTCGTTGAATATTACTCGATTATGCGACTAAATGACGTATTTAAAATCTTAGATAATTTAAAAACTTTAGATAATTACATTTTTTTAATGCAGACTGATTTTTCGTAACACGTTGCTAAAATCGTGTGCAAATTGATCGTGTCGTTCCGCTTTGACGATCTCGACGAAGGTTGTACAATTTGCGAAACATCCGTCGCGATTGACTGAATCGTTAGTTAATTAGATTAGGACGAATATCAGTCTGACGAAAAGGCTCGTTACTAAAACGCTCAGGCACCGATCTTTCTTAGAAAATCGTAGATACTCTTATCTTCCCCGGCTTCATTTATCAAACTTATCGGCTACTTAAAGATACGACAGGTCAAAAATTAATGGAAAGTTGAATGAGAATGAATATTTGGAGTAATGCTTTAATCGCTGTATATAATCTCTTTGATATCTATTGAAACTTCTTTATATGATATGAATCATATACAAAACAAACATTTCAAAGGACTATTCACCGGCGCGCGAATCGATCGTACAAATATCATACACGAATGCAACGATTGCAAGATGTACATAGTATACATATAGCCGACACGAGTGAGCCACGCGCGTGACAAGTGACGGATTTGGTTTGGTATTTAGTGTGTGTCGAAAGAGAGCTCTTTTCTTTTTTATTTAAAAAAATCGATGTCTGAGAAATGGTGTTCACAATAATGTAGTACAACAACGTAACGGTATTACATATAGATAATATATATATAATATATATTTATATATATAATATTATTTATAATAATAGGTAATTTCTTTTACCACAGTATAACATGGCTATATACAAATATTACAAATTTTCTTTCATTAAGCCCTCACGGATCGATCGATCGATCTAGCGCGAGAGTAGGCAGCGACGCTTTTCCATTCGCTGCTTACTTTATTTTCTTTAATTGCACATTACAACAGGCTTGCGATCTTATTAATCTTAAGCCAGTCTCTCCTCTCCTCGATGCGATAAAACAGAAGGAGAGAGAGAGATAGGGAGAGAGAGCGTGAGAGAGAGAGAGAGAGAGAGAGAGAAAGGGAGGAAGAGAAAGAGTGAAAGAATGTATATGTTTTTGGGTGCGTGTGATATAAGGA
>Ga0157364_1007482_pt1 | contig 11303 bp, 5 predicted proteins | sample AttsexASBM2_FD_111476 | JGI IMG/M metagenome (GOLD analysis project Ga0157364, IMG submission 111476) | Fungus gardens microbial communities from leaf cutter ant in Ribeirão Preto, State of São Paulo, Brazil - Atta sexdens ASBM2 | ecosystem: Host-associated > Fungi > Mycelium > Unclassified ...
TATAATGATTCTATAGATTATAATTATATGTATGTCAAAAGTTTAAAATAATTCCGTGTTTTTATTATGTTTTGATGTGATTCATTATTTTTATATCCCAATATTTTTATTTACAATTAAGAATCGTAATTCTTCTTTGCTTTTTAAAAGTTTTAAATAAAATTTCTTTCATGCTGTTAAAAAGTAAAACAGTTTACCATAAACATTTTATTGATACACAAAATTCATTTAAATTATTTTAATAGGACTATACCGACAATTTTTTATTTTTCAAAAAATAATAATAAGAATATCAATTTATAGGATTAAATGTATATAATTAAATGTATATAATTAATGTAAAATATTTTATATATAATTATATAAAATTATATATATAATATGTCCATTTATATAAAATTATATATATTTTTATATAATTTTATATAATTATATATAAAATATTTTTTCCCGGGTATAATTATTGTAACACAATATAATGTATACAATACTAAGCGAAACAGACTAAAAAGAAAAGACTAATAAATACAAATAAAAGAAGTATGTCATTTTCAGATCGGCATGTCAAAGCGGATCTTAATATTTGCACGTAAATAGATTCTCGAAATATCGAGATACACGAAATTAATATCGAATTTGATTTTGTCGTTATAATAAAAACTGTTTTTTATAATTTGATATTTTATAATTTTATATTTGCATTTTTACTTTTATATAATAGATTAAAACATTGTACTTTAATATGCACTAGTGCGTCCAATATTCGCTATAAGATACATCGAAATTGACAAGTTTTTTGAAATATATACACTATATAAGAAAAAGAAATTGTTCATTTGACTTAATTTGAATTAATGTAATCCATCTTTATTTCTTTTGATAAAAATGTATGTATTTAAGTCAAATATAATGTGAACATATATTCTTCAATGTAAGAAATAAATATACTGTTAAGTTAATTTAATCAAATGAATAATTTTTTCTCAGATGCTGGTATATAAGCGAGCAATTACATAATAATATCTCGGCGCACCTTTTTGCGATGTCACTGAACAAGGTGAAGCAATAATTCGATTTTTCTTGAATTCATCTATTCGATGTTTCTTGCGTCTATCATGTTGTTCTTGACCAAGGCTCAGTCTAATTTTTTCTACAGCACCAAAGTTAGATGGCAGCTTCTTATAATGTACAAGGTACTTATTTTTTAATTGTACTACTTTCGGCTTCATCATGATTCCTTGAATCACAATTTGGGTACGACACGTTTCACTTCTACGAACAGTATGTTTGAATTTCATTTGAAATGTCTGGACAAAGATGGTTGGCAGTGTTGCCAACCAAGATATAGTGGAATTGTCATTCTAAACGAAATTTCTCGAGAGGATTCATCTTTTTTTTTTCGAAATTTAGATACACACAATTACCTTATTTTAAACATAAAGAACAATATAAACGAAAAAAAAAAATCTGAAAATAGAAATAAATAAAATAAGAAAAAACTCGTTTCTATTATTCTTTTGAATACTGTAATCAACTGTAGTCGAATGCTATTGGTTTCTATCTGTAGATTCAACCGATTGGTTTCGAACACTATCCAAAAGACGCTCAATCATTGGATTGTGAGCGTATCAAGTTTGATGATAATAATTAAAAACAAACTTTTTATATAATTGCAGCACGATAGTGCTGCAAAAATGATTTTTCAACGATCTAGAAGCAATATCGAGAGAAAATTATCTCTTAAATAGGTTTTTCAGCGTCCATTATGAAGAGATAAACTCCCTTCTTTCTGCTTGCATTAACCTAACATCTCGCGTACATCTTGCAATCAATATCTCTCTGCTTGCATCACAACTGAGCCAATTGAGGAGGTCGTCGGTTAGGTCAAGCTTCATTCCTCGTCAAACGTTTCGTGCGAACTGTTACACGTCACGTTAGGTGAGCATATTCAGAGCAACGTCTAGCGTGTCAGAAAAACTGTAATTTACTTTGCAGCTTGAAATCGCGTTTTCGTGAAATTTATTTGTTTTTCCTTACACGATTGAACACTTTTAGGAAATGGTGTTACATGCCGGTTTTATCGTCTCGTATCGGAACTTCATTAGCATAAGGTCATTAATAATCGTGATTTCGCTAATATCGTGATTTTTTGACGTGTAATTATTTTTAATATAAATCAGATATATCTTGTGTTATACATCGGTTTTCTTTGATATTGAACAGATAAAGAATGACCTTGACAAGGTCGATATGCGACTTGACAAATATCCGTGATTTATCGATATTTAGCGTTTATACTGTCAATAATTCAACATTAATTTTTAGATTTCCGTAAGATTCACAATTTATATAATTATTTTCTAAATTATATTATAACTTAATATCAATTCCTGTATCTTACACTTCGCTGCAATATTCTTGATTGATAGTTGTTTTTCTTTATTTAAAAATTGTAATTCTTATTTTATTTCGCTTGAATTTATTATATCTATTTATCATAAATTGTTACAATTTGTTAGTAACATCAAACATTGATTGTGTTACGATCCAATTATTCAAAAATTCAGATAATTGTAAATTAAGAAGATTATATCTTTAATAAAACACTTTGGATAATAGCATAGTATAATGTTACGATAATTTTGTAACACAAAAAATTCTAATGTGAGAAATAGATTTTTACAAACGATCTTAAAGAGCCGACACGTTTTATAATTTTTTTGCATTGTTTTATATTGTAGTTCTTTAATCTCAACAAGGTTCTTTATATCAGCAAGCAATTGTGTCAAAATGCCTATTAAAAGCATTAAAGCCCGTCAAATCTACGATTCCCGTGGAAACCCCACAGTAGAGGTAACTTATTGAATCTTGAAAATGTAATGTCTTATTGAATATTTTTTTACTAATATTATTTGCTTTTTTAGGTCGATCTTGTCACCGAGCTTGGACTTTTCCGAGCAGCGGTACCATCTGGTGCCTCTACTGGTGTCCACGAAGCTTTGGAATTGAGAGATAATGATAAATCAAAATATCATGGAAAGTCTGTTTTTAAAGCTATAGAAAACGTAAATTCTATCATTGCTCCTGAATTATTGAAGGTATTTCTATACAATATACAAATATCGAATATTTACATAATATTTGACATTGAAAACATTTGACAAATGTGATATTATTTTCAAGGCCAACTTAGAAGTTACACAGCAAACAGATATCGATAATTTCATGCTGAAGCTGGATGGCACACCAAATAAGTCAAAACTTGGAGCGAATGCAATTTTGGGTGTCTCTTTAGCAGTTTGCAAGGCTGGCGCTCAGAAAAAGGGCTTACCTTTGTATAAGTAAATATAGCTCGTATAAATCAATCATTCTTATATAAAGAGAAAATTATTTTACATAAAATATAAAGAAATTAAAATAACGTATATAATGGACTTTTTTTTGTAATTTTTATTTTTTCTTCTCTCTAAAAAGGTTTCATTTTTTTCGAAACGCTAATTTTAAAGTAATTATAAGTAATTATCTTTAGTAATAAATATTTTTATGTAATATTTTAAAAAGTTTAATATACTTAAAAAAAATCTGCACTTTGTGTTTCGAGATAAAACTGTTCTTTCTCAAAGTAAAATTATTTTTTTACTTATTTTTCTTGTAAAAATAAAAAACATCTAAATATACATATTCATCTTACAGACATATTGCTGAGTTGGCTGGTAATAATGACATAATCTTGCCAGTACCAGCATTCAATGTTATTAACGGAGGTTCTCATGCCGGAAACAAGTTAGCTATGCAAGAGTTTATGATTTTGCCTACTGGCGCATCCAACTTTACAGAAGCTATGAAAATGGGCAGTGAAGTCTATCACCACTTGAAGGCAGGAATCAAGAAGAAGTTCGGCCTCGATGCCACGGCGGTCGGTGATGAGGGTGGTTTTGCACCAAACATTTTGGAAAACAAGGAAGCTCTTAATTTGATCATAAGTGCTATTAAGGTAAACTGAGAGATTTATAACTCAAATGCATTTGTTATTATTTTCTAATAATCGATAACTTGCAATAATTTTGTTCCCAATATATAGACCGCTGGTTATGAAGGAAAGATCAAAATTGGCATGGATGTTGCTGCTTCCGAATTCCACAAAAATGGGAAATATGACTTGGATTTCAAGAATGAAAACTCTGATCCAAGCACATATCTGGAACCAGAAGCGCTGAAGAATTTGTATTTGGAATTTGTCAAAGAATTCCCGATCGTATCGATTGAGGATCCCTTTGATCAGGATGGCTGGGATTCTTGGACATCTTTGACCGCGGCTACTCCCATTCAAATTGTCGGTGACGATCTTACTGTCACAAATCCCGAGAGGTAACATATAAAATAAAAACTTTATCTGCTATTGCCATTTTAAATTAAACTTTATTGTATGCTGTTACTTTACAGAATTAAGACGGCTATTGAGAAGAAAGCTTGCAACTGTTTATTGTTAAAAGTCAATCAAATCGGTAGCGTGACTGAATCCATCAACGCTCATAATCTTGCCAAGAGTAATGGTTGGGGTACTATGGTCTCTCATCGTTCTGGAGAAACGGAGGATACATTTATTGCTGACTTGGTCGTTGGTCTTTCGACTGGCCAAATTAAGACGGGCGCACCCTGCCGTTCGGAACGTTTGGCCAAGTACAATCAGATTTTGCGTATCGAGGAAGAGCTTGGAGCAGCCGCGAAATACGCTGGAGAGAAATTCCGCAACCCTCACGTTTAAAGGAGATAACTATCATAGTCCATTATCGCACAATTTTAACAGTCCGTAATATCAATCAGTTATTCATTTCGTGATCATTTTAGGTACAGTATAGATTGAAGACATATTTTTCTTAATCCAGATAAACAATTCATGATATACATCATGCACAATAATAGAGATTATGCCAAATATGATACAGTTGTCACGCTAGGAATCCATAAAAAGGAATTTATTCTATAGAGAACGAAAAAAGTAAAGTATTAAAGTTGACAATGTTATAGTTCTCCTTTTTTGTTTTATTAATTTATTAAGTCATTAATAATTTTCATTTTTTATTTTTACGAGTTATAAAAAATTAATAATCCTGTCAACTATTATTAAAAATATAACTATAAGTAATATATCGAAGAGGGATATATTAAAACACGAATATATTAAAAAGAAATACATTAATGAATATAAAAAAAAATATTATATAGCGATTATAGATCTCTATATATGTAACATACACAAAAAGTGAAAGACATTCGAAAAAATAGTTTTATTTCAGTGTCAACGTGTGTTCAAGTATATTACATACGAATATCGAATAATGATAGATTACATTGTTTCCAAAATCATATCTGTAAAAATAAATGTAAAAGAAGTTCAAATAAAATTGAATTCGGGCTAAAATAGATTAAATTACAAGACCTTCTATCATCCCCACTTATATTCGATATTCTTTACATTTACTTCTTAATTTATTATACTTCTTAATTTATTATTTTATACAGAATATAATTTAATATATAATAAAACAGTACAATATAAAATTATAAAATACAATAAAACAATGTGTATATAAATAAGAGTATAGAAATGTAATATATTACAATACAAAGTATATAGTAAGTTTTGCATATATATATAAATACGTAGCTTACAAAATATTTTATTAAAAAAGAACGAAAATGTATAATAACAAAATTCATCATTTTTTACAAAGCATGTATAAAAAGATAGGCGAATGTAGCCAATGATAAAAAAACTATAAATCGATATATATATATATATATTATCTGTCGCTTTTTATTGTCTAAAGAAATACATTTATTTTATTAAATAATTACAACGGAAAAAAATCTTTTATCAAAAGTTTTATTCAAATATTGATCATAAAGTTTAAATAAAATTTTTGAACTTATATATCTAATCGCACGTATTCCCGTACGTCAACGTGATATTCTTAGAAATCTCTATCTCGAAATAATAAAAATATATACAATTACATCTAACATTAAATATTATCGCAGTCGTACATAAATCCTAATTACGTTTTTTTATTCTTATTTATACTCAGATAAAGGGATTAAACAATTAGATTCAGCTTTTGTAGGCATACCTGTGTTCTCTCTTTTCGTTTTTGTTCTGGTTATCCATAGAAAGTTGCTTTGCTATAAATATACAATTATACATTTATTGTACTGTAGCTATTAATAAGTTTGTTCTATTTTTTAATTAAATTTTCTTACTTGAAAGTATTCTTCAATTTCTTGAAGCGTGCGATCCTTCGTTTCTGGTAGAGCAAGATAAATAAAAATTGCTTCCAAAAAAGAGCAGATGCCGAAGATAGTGAAGATTCCTGTTGTGCCAACTAGACTGTTTATCTTTAAAATATTTAATGTATCATTATGTATTATATTAACAACACAGAAATATGTTTTATATATTCTACATAAAATATATATGTATAGGACAGACAAAATAATATGAACACCTTCTATTTATGAAAATATTCTATTTATTTTACCACTTGTTTTATTAATAAAAGGTTGATTTATTATTTATTTGTTTTTACATTGTATCCTTGTTGGAATGGTTATTCAAGGCTTGAATATCAGTAGAATGTTGTATTATTTTTTTAATAGAATATTTTCCAATTGCTTATATAAATGATATCGAAAAAGGAAATTGTCTTCTCATTCTATTTTCCAAAATTGTCCTTATTTGTTTTCCAAATCTTCAACATCTTTTCTGACTAATTAAATCACTTGATTTATTATAAATATCATTTGTAATTTTGAATAAAGTGAGAAACAGATTTTCTACAATATCTTTTAAGCAATGTATTTCTAGAAAATGTTCTGCCAGAGAAATAATATTGTACTGTACCAATTACTACACCATTCTATGATTTTAACAAAGATAAAACCTGTTATTAAAAATAAATAATCCAACTTCTTATTAATAAGATAAATAAATATTTAGGTATATTTCTCAGAGATTCACATTATTATGTCTATTCACATTATTTTGTCTATGTATATTTACAAGATTAAGAAATTACTTAAGTGTCATTATTACATACAATTACTATTCTTTTTAGTAACTATTATGCAATTACCACAATAAGGCAATATTAAAATAAGGCAATATAATGTCGTTATCCAATTCATAAAAGTTACACTATAATCATTATTTTTATTTACTTTGTACACGTATACATATGTACGGAACATGCATAATTTTTGGATTAAGTTGCGATTAATCATAATTGTAGATCGCTCAAGAACAACAAATTACAATATCAAAATGACATCAAAATAAATCATTATTTTAACTTTTAATAATCATTTTGGTGTCATTATTTGGATATCATAAAGACTTATGTTTTATTTGAGTCTCATATAATTCTAAAGAAAAATTTATCAAAATAAAAAAGCAACGAAATAACGACTTATTAATTTTTTTTAATGATAATGATGACAAGTAACAAAAAGGTAAAAATGCTTTTTTTCAAGTAAGGATAACGAGGTACTTTAAAAAAAAAGAATAATAATGGTAATGAGTTACTTTTATAAAGTAACTTTCCCAACTCTGTTGTTTATACTTAAACACATCACACACAAATAAACAAATATATTCTCATTAAAATTTTTATCTCACACACAAAAGTGCTGTGTAATAAACTTTTAAATTTTAGAATGCGATGTATTACCATTGGAAAAAATTTGGTCATAAAGAACAGAAGTAGATTGAAGATAAAAAAGATACAGCCACCACCGATGCCACGAGCTCTCAGAGGCATCAATTCACCGACCATCAGGCCAGGAAGTATTAGCAGACCCAAGGTATTCGCACCAACATAAAACAACAAACATACAGCCAACACATAGACCTGAAATCATTTGTTTAATTTACACGTTATATACATTTGAATAAACCGAAAAGTAAGATTAATTGAGAACAAATAAACAAATACTCACATCCACGGAAGATCCTTCCTTTCTAGCAATCAAATATCCCGCTAGAATCAACGAGGCTAAGGATGTGCCAAGTGCTGAAACGATGCCTAAAGCTCGTCTACCCATTTTAAGTAACAAAACACAGGAAACGAGAGAGAAGATAAATCTTATAATTGCCGTCACCACGGCCGCCAAATAATTATCAATGCTGCCGTTGCCTACAAAAAACGGCACAATAATAATTTCCATACTTTTTTCTGTTATCTTATTTACTTTAAATATTTCCACTCAAAGCTTTTAAGCGCAGATAGAAATTAAACTTTCGCCCAAATAATATTACATAATTCTTTCTCACCTATGTCCTTGATCATATCAACGGCGTAAAAGACAATAATATACGTTCCACTGCTTAATTGAAGCGCATTGAATACGTTGATAATAATCAATGGTTTCAACACGCCTGGATCGCGAATTGTGGACATTGCAGAGGAGATCCTCTTCATAAATGAGGTATTTACAGGCTTCCTAGCAAGATCGGCTTTTATGCTTGTGTCTAGGAGCTCTATCTCTGCAAGCACCTGATTAATTAAAACAGTTTTAATGTGTACATTTTGTTATCAGTTTCACAATTTAGTTCAAAAATTTCTATACTATTGAAATGAAAGTTATAAATTTCTACCTGTTCAGTATTGCCGCCTCTGAGCCACAAAAGAGCTTTCTTGGCTTTGTCTATTTTTTTCCGTCTAATAAGCCAGGCGGGACTTTCAGGAACCAAACAAAGAGCAATAAAAGCTGCAATGGGAAGTACGATAGCATAGAAGGCCACTATGTCCCAATTAAAAGAAGCACCGAAAGCATAAACCAGCAAAATTCCGGTGCAATATGCGCCGAATGAACCAACCACCAGGAAGCCGCGAAGACCTGGATACGCTGTTTCTCCTACCAGTACCTACAAATAATGACATACATAGTTTGAAATAAACATCATCTTATAATACCAATAAAAAAGTTAACACATGTTAATAAATAAATAATGAGCTTTTTAAATTAAACATAAAAAAATTTATTTAAATTTATTATTATTTAAATAGAATAAAATAAAACAATATTTTTCTGTTAAAAAAATTTCTGATTGACTTTACTATAATAAATAAAGTGCATTCGAATAACAGGAAACAACAGATGATATATATCTCTAATAATAGTACAAATTTTTTCTACTGCACTAACAGCAAAAGATAAATATAGCGAAATAAGTAGAGAAACCGATCGATAAGATAAATAGTAAAAGTCAAACAGCGAACCAAATGGTAGAAGTTCATTCATGACTAAAGAAAGGTTAAACCAATCAAGAGAAAGGTAATTGCACTTAATGTCACTACGTATGCGTTAAATGTCGTTTAAAAAAAATTCATCATGCCAAACATGTAGAAAATGTACGTTAAATAAATTAAATAAGAGCATGTGTAAATTGAGAATCAATAAATTAATTTTTTCTACATAATATAATTTTTTTAAACATTAATTTATATGTTCAACTTCGAAATCAATTGGAAATTCTTTTATTAAATTTCGTGTCATTCAAAATTTGAATAGTATTTGCACCTGTGCGGGTACCGCCATGAATCCTACGGACAAACCGCAGATAACTCTTCCAATTAAAATAGAAGTCACATTCCTCGACAAACCGATAATCAACCAGCCTATGCACAGAGGAATTGACGACAATTGAAGGCAACCTCGTCGACCAATCGCATCAAGAAACGGTCCTGATAACAGTGCTCCGATAGGAGTAGCCAGACTGTGAACTGCAGCTACACAACAAATAATTTGTCTTTAAAAATTACATTTGATCCATAAAGAAATATAAGTTTAATAAAATAAAAATATTCCAAGTAGCAAGTGGACATCAAATGATGTCTTAATATCGTCTTTAATATAAATATGATGTTATAAAAAACGTCCCTTTGCTACTTGCATGGAATTATCCTATCTTTTCTTCTAACACCCTCCTCTATGATCCTGACTCTTCTGCTTTGTAGACAAAAAGATAAGGAACTTAATGTACTTTTCTGGTCTGTTTAAGAAATTGTATTTAAGAAATAAAAAGTTAACGAAATTGGAGTCTAAGCGCGACATAAATGCAGATTTATGCATCAATAAGCGTAAATAACGGCGTATACATAGCTGCGCGCCGATCGTAAAACTCTTACAAGCTTTGTTAAACCGTTATTATACATCGCAGGACATAACAGAGCAATTAACGGTCTATATACGATCGTATGTATATGATGTATCTATACACTATTATTGGACTGAACGTAGGATGCTTTTGTTCTAAATGTTAAAAGTTTAACTCGCAACGACACGCTCATAATCGCGGTATTATCATCGCGTACGTGATTATCGATACACGGTGCCTGCGCAGGAAATAAACTTATTGAAAATTGCTGTCGATGTCACAGGAAAAGTTGTTGAGTTAGATTACACTCGCTTTATTATTCGGTACTTAAGAAGATAAGATTATAAGTACATTGCTGCATACTTGAATTGAGACGAAATACAAGTTCCTTGCGTCCTTGCCGAGAATGAGAAAAGTTAGCCCGTAACATAAAAATTTACATTTTATAATTAGGAGAGTACTGTAATATATACAGAAAGCCTTCAAAGCGATAACTATTTCATAGCCGAGGAAATAAAAACTTCAAGTAACATGATGGATGACTTTGTTATTGATCTCTCATTATTGGTATTCAATATATCATTACGAAACTATCGGAATGCTCGTAATACTAACTATAATTAATGCAAATTGCAATTCCACTTCTTCCTATCCCAAGCTATCAGCATTGCTACTGATTGCATTCGCGAGGAATGCAATCAGTATCGCATAGTGACCTGCTGTACATCAAGTTCGTCTTTTTATCGTGTTGCTTCCGCTTTAATGAAATTAAAGGGATTCGTTACACATACCTTTGTTACAGAAGAAAAATTTTACAGTTATGTCCAAGTTTAATCAGACAAATGCAGAACAGCTACGAGATTCACAACTCAAGAAAAAAGTTGCTGAATATAAAAGCGAAACGTAAATAAAACAAATTTATCATAAAATTTATACAGTTCATTGTTAATTTAACACATTAATGTCTAAAATTTTTAATTTTATTTTTTATTTTTCCTTATTAGAGATTTAAACTTATCATAGCTGTTGTTCATTTATTATTATTACATCAGATTATGACGTCAGAAGTGAAAAAGATTTTTGTGAATTATATTTAAACAGAAATATTTTTCAATAAAAAACATTTGCAAACAATAGATTTATAAAA
>Ga0157364_1007483_pt1 | contig 11302 bp, 3 predicted proteins | sample AttsexASBM2_FD_111476 | JGI IMG/M metagenome (GOLD analysis project Ga0157364, IMG submission 111476) | Fungus gardens microbial communities from leaf cutter ant in Ribeirão Preto, State of São Paulo, Brazil - Atta sexdens ASBM2 | ecosystem: Host-associated > Fungi > Mycelium > Unclassified ...
ATGATGTGGATCAAATAGTCTAATTTGTCGAAAACAACGCGATTGACAGATTGGAATTTTCTGACTGTTTGCTGTGTAAACAAGGTTTATCATTAGGCTAATTATTAATGCTACGAGGAACAAGTCCGCAATGTTAAGTCCACAATGCGCAGACATAAGAAATGTTGGTAGCGTGTTAATTTGGTCAACCTCACGGTGCGATGGTGAGGATTTGCATAAGTCGAGCAAAAGTTTTCGCCCAGAATGTTTGTGTCCAGAATATCCACTAGTTTACATGGATAAGCCCGAATGTGATCCGTGGAACAAGCGCGTGAAATAAATGATATTTACTTCACCCGTTAAGTCTTATTTCAAATAACGAAAAATATGCAAAGAGATCTTTTATGTATTTAATTTTGTATTTTACGTATACAGTTATTTTTATTATTTTTGAGAAAAAATCAGATTGAAGATCATACACCAAATATTGCGACAAATGGATATAACTTTTGGTGCTATATATTTTTTCGTTTAGCTTGCCTTTTATTAAAATAGTGTATAGAATTTTAGAAATATAATACTTTAGTTTTATGTATACGAAACATCATAATTTTAAAAGCATAAATTTTTTTTTATATTGCATATGAAAGACCAATGTCCCTGGAATTCCGTACATTTTGATGTTTTAATGATGAGTTTTTAATATTTTTAACGATGCGTGTGTTACATGTAATCGAAAGAGCCTATTTTTTATTTGTATATTCCTTGTACTTTCGTTTTATATAAAGACTGGATAATGCTCGTATCATCTCATGAGAAATAATTTTAGTTAATATCGGCGGATCTTTTACATACTTTATGAAAGGGATTTATTTCAAACAGAAACACTATATGTAAATCCAAATCTTGAAATATTTACAAGAAAATCCACGTGTCGGAGTCATCGATTCGCACGCGTCCGCAACGTGCCAACACCGTGGCACTTCATTTTCACCAACGTAAATATTGTATCACGAGAACTTCGTGATGTGAGAAAAGGAAGAGACCGCTAATGTGCTACGCAATTTTTATGTGAACAATCGAGGGTAATTCGAAGAAAATATTAGCAGTTTATTTTTTAAAGTTAACATTAAGAGCAAAAAAACGATAGAAGGGTTTATAATAATTTATTCATAATAATTACATACTATAATGTCGACATGCGAATGTTTCGGGTACATCGAAAAAACGATTTTACTGTATCTGAAAATTTAAATAGATTTGACAATAATTTTTGAACCATCAAAATAATTACGTAAGAAACTCAAACATAATGAGCAATTGCTGCAAAATGTTGTAACATTCTAGCAACCAACCTGATGTTTTAATGATGAGTTTTCCTATACTATTAGAAACGTTTTTGTGAATTATAATACCCTTACAATAAAAATATACAGTAAATTTACAAATCATGTAATGTTTTACTGTGGTTTCACAATTTTTTGTAAATTTACAATAGAAATTTGTGAACTTACGAAACTGGTGCGCCAAACATGCGCATTAGAGATTTGTATATATTTTACCACAAAATGTTATCGTAATTTTACGAATAATTAATATAATTGTTTAAATTTATAGCACATTTTTATTGGATAAAAAATTCCAACATTTTTGGAAGTTTACAAATTTTTTACAGTGTACATTATTATTATTTTGACACATTACATTATTATTATTTATTATAATTCAAAATAATTATTTTTAGGTCTGTAAATCCTGCTAAACTTTTAGATACACACATTTCAGCAAAATTTTGTTGTTTTCATATATATATTATATATTATATATTATATTCATATATATATATATATATATATATATAAAATATATATATACATATAAATTCTTTCGGATTATATTCTTTATGTTTACAGTAGATGCAAGATTAATGTAAGACAGGATAAGTTAGATTGTCCATATTCAAAATTAGAGCATGAATGCATAGCTTCTTTCAGGAGAAATAAACATTACCGTCATCTCTAGGAAACTGACAACTTTAAAATTTGTCGTCATCCATCAAGTTAGAAATTATTTCCGAGTACTTACATTAAGAAAAAGAATTGATGTTCTGGTCGACGTATTTTGATCTCATATACCGAGTGAGCTAGCTTCATGGGAGATATTGCGTTGCTTTTTTAATTGATAGATAATTAAAGCGAATAAATTTACAATATCAGATTTGCAATGGAAACAACGAATATGTAGTCATATATATATATATATCAGTGCTATATATAAAATATAATTTGTTAAAAGATTCAGTATATAAGATTCAGATATATAAAATATAGCTCTAATTTATGTCAAGTATTTGACAAAACCAATATAGATTTATATTTTTTAATTTTAAGATAAAAAAATATAATTTGATTACGCTAGTTTAAAAAAAAATGTTTTTATTTTTTTGAACCAACATATTTTTTGCAGAACTTGTGTTTTTAACTTGTTTTTAACTTGACGTCGTTTTTAGCATCCAAAAATCTGTATCAGAAGCACTTTGTTCAAAATAATAAAAAAAATGTTTTTGTAAATCAGTGTAAATCAGTAATGTATTGTTTAATCTTAAAATTAAGAAATATAAATTTTTTAGTTTTATCAAATACGTGATGTAGAATAGAACTACATTTTCTATACTCCATTAATTAAATTATATTTTTATAATATTAAACATTTTTATGTAAGAATTTCCTTTAAAAATATCAGAAAGTAATAATACTTTTTTGTAATAATACACTTTGTAATAATATCGGTAATAATTTTTTTTTATATTTGTAATATTTTTATAAAAATACGTTAACATTATATATTGAAATTCTGCGCAGAAGCTGTAAACATAATGTTTATCCTTTTTAAAATGCATTTTTCTATTTTAATAACATTGTTTTCAGCATCTAAAAATCTACAAAAAATATTTTGTCTGGTTTAAAATAATTTTTGATTATAAACTTGTGTTATCGTCGCATCAGACCGTTTAATTAAAAATCCTATTATCTCGATATTATTATAAAAAGTTTCTGATATTTTTAATCTGCGCATTCTTGTAATAATAAATGTTTAATATTTTTTGCGCTGTAATAGTAAGATATAAAACAGATAAGCTGTACGTTTATTACAATTCGGAAATTCTATCCCATTTCTCCTTCCTGCTTTTAAGTTTAAGTCTATAGTCTTGCACATATCTCCGCTTCAATATACGCAATGTCCCAGTAAATTCTTCACATTATCTTAATCATAAATCCATCCAGCGATGGTATCCATCCGGCGTTAACCGATTGTCAAAACTCTTATAACTTCGTTTGCGGCGTATTGTATCTTGCTTACGGAGCGTTACAGCGTTTTATAAAGCGCTACGTCGACGAAGAAAACTTTTCTGAAGTACCTTAGCTGCTCTCGAGCGAATGACAGCATTTCTAAAAGGACGTCCCCTTTAGATTTCTAGTAAATCTCGTCCCTTAATAGCGAATCATAACTTTCTAGCGAATGTGCAGAATAATTGTCAAGCTTATTCTAGTAAACTATTAAAGTCACTCGTTCCATCAACTTTGCAGAAGAAAAATCGAAAAAATCCAATGAATTGGGATTATAGAACTGGTTTATGAAGTTAATACATTCACGTGCACAAAACATTTACTTGTCGGAACTTTGTTTCATATTTTATACCACAAGTGAAATATTGAAATTATCAATTTGTGTTTGGCATGTCAATGATTTGTTATAATACTTCATCAATCTTCACGAGTTTTGTAGAAATTTCCATGCAGTTCAAAATTAATGTTCTCTTGTATAGCAGTAATAATTGAAAAATAACTGTCGTATTTATGATGACTGGCAATAATATTTTGGCGTGTTTTTATTTATGAAAAATGACAGTTTAAAATACAACATTTAGTAATTTTAATAATTTTGGTTTACTAGTGGCAAAGTTAATTTTAAAATCAAGGTTAGTAGGTTGATACTTGCATATGTCACGAAAGATATCGAAGTTCCTGAGAAGGATTAGGAATGTATTGAAGTGGCAGTTCGAGCTTCCTTGAATCTTAGAACTTCCACATTACGTATTTAATAAAATGAGTTTGGAGACATGGTACTTTATTAATTCAAGTTGTTACAGGTTATTTCAAATTACACGTACCATTTTATTTAAGAAGAGAATCACACGAAAAGAATGATTTTGTTGAAGTATTTAAAATTTAACTAAACTGGAAATAATTTTGTTGAACCATTAAAATAATTATATAAGATACTCAAAGCATGAGCAATTCTGCTAAAAGTTTTAATATTCTAACAACCAGCGTCCCATATAATTATTTTCATGATCTAACAAAATTATTTTCAGCTCTGGCTACAGCAATTTTCGAAATATCCCTATTTAAAAGTTTGAAACTTTTTATTGTTGCTCATTAAATGTGAAACATATAATACAAATTAAGTTATTATTATTATTTAAATTATAAAATACACTAACGAAATAATTACAAATGTTTGTTATAAATAAATATAACGTTCTGTATATCAATTTCAATAAATTTCTTGAATTTACTATTTTCTTTATATACATATATATACATATATTGGCATTTTAAAACATTTATCTCGATATTTCATTCTTTTCATATTATGTTTTCTTATTTTTCATGATATTACTAGCATATTTTATGTTTTTGCTTTTCTCTCAATTATTGATTACATACTGCTCGAAAAAAGTTAACAGTATTAAACTCATTGAATGTAGACTCGAAGAGGCAACGCCCACGTTGTTAACGTCATCTCGCGTCGTTTTAACGATTTATAGGATATAGCTTTAAAAAATTTACTGATTTTCAGACTCGTACATTGCATCGCGTCGAGACTTTCATTGAAAAAATCGATATTATCGCGTGATGCGGAGGCCGCACGCAACATTATCGATATTAATCTATAAGAATAACATAACCCGATTTACGTGACAATACAACTGTAATTGCCGGAAAAACGTCACAAAACACGAAATTTACCGGCTGTGCGTATTGGTTGCTTTATGCAATTTTCACCTTTCGTCGAGCCGTTTACTATTCTTTACGCCGCACACGATATTTGCGATCACTCTTTTGCGCGCGTATTTTATAGACGTGACCGTCGTGCAAAATTTATGTTACTTCATTTCCGCGTTTCCAACTAGACTAAAAGAGCGAGGCATGTCCTGAATATATCAACAAATTTGTGAAATATAATATTATTGAAATATTTTATACGAAGAAACTCTTTTCGAGGTTATTAACGAGAACCACAAAGGAACTTATCTTTTTAAATTTTATACTATAACATCAGAGACCTATTAGTTGACGGTAACAAACTAGATTTCCTTTACGTCAAGATTTTTTTTTGTTATTTTAAACATATAAAAATACAAATTTAAATAATTTTATTTAAATAGCATTTTTAAACTTAATAAATTAATCTTTTTATTAAAAAATTACCTACTATTAATTATAAATCATATTAATTATTATTTACCAAATTTTTTAACAGATACAAAATATTTATTTGTATTTTTATGTGTATTACAAATTAGCAATTTGTAAATACATTTTAATGTTTTGCATAAGAACTTTATTACATATGAATTATTTTTATCGCATATATTATTCTATAATACATAGAATAATTTACATTGCGAAGTTATTATGAAAACTATTTTTATCTTTAGTAAATCCATTAAAAATATGTCAAAGAAATTATAATTCTACAAGCTTTTGTTGCATTTATGACAATTTTTATTATCAAATTGAATTATAACGGTACTAAATAAAAGCTGATAATGATATTCTATGTTCTATTTGTAAGTTTTTACATACATATTAAACTACGTGCCATCTATATAAGTATAAAATCTTTATATTATAATTATCTATATAAGACTATATATAACGAATTAATATATTCATGAAAAATATAGAGACCGCAATATTATATAAATATTTTATAATAACCGTACGACAGTGAGAACGAAAGATTGTTTGATAATTGAATTATTTAAGACGTCTTTATGAAATTTTTAATATGTTTATATAAGATTTCTTAGCTGCAAAAGACTGTTCACACATCGATTATTGACCTAGAATTAATTTAGTACGAATTTAACTGTCTGTACATCCCATTGTATAAATAATGTATAAATGCTCCTTCAATTACTGGGGTTTGTTGTTTGCATTATAATTTGCATGCCAAGAAAGTTTATTTAATGTTTAATTGAAACATTTCTTCTTTGTTCATATCATCACGATCACAGTAGGAATTATTAACTTGTTACACGCAAAATGTTTCACATCATTAATTTTCATTATCATCCCCGTATATCTTTTGACGATACATTAAGTATGTAGCTGCACTAATTTATAATTAGCTTTTGTAATTCGTAATGAGAACAACTCAAGCGAATCTTTTTGTTTTTCTCAATTAAATATTATCCAATATGTTTCGATGTGTTTCACTGCAAATGAATACATATATATTGTTACTGACTTAGCTAACTACGAAGTGATTCTATAACTCGCACACGTAATTGTAAAAGTAAAATGTAATTAGCTTTTGTAATTCGTAATGTTCGCTGCAAATGAATATATTGTTACTGATTTAAATACAAAGTGATCATTCTACAACTTTAGCTCATTTAATAGCGCAACATATGATTCATAGATAGAAAAATCAATCTACTTATAACTTCAAAAATATTCTTCGTATATAATAGTTACAGTGCTTTGAAAATATACTGATTTTATTACTGTTTATCATTATTTCCAAAGAAATGTTACATTTGGATAATTTTGATAATACGGAAAGTGACATTAGAAAAATGTGTCAATTTATAAATAAATTTGAATATATCCAACTTTATTTTAACAATCAATTAAATTTAATATATATATATAATAATAAATTAATATAATAATATAATAATATAATATAATAATAAATTTTTTATAATATATTTAAATCTAATACAATTACATTGAAATTTATTTTATAGAATTTTATATGAGAAAAAAATAAAAATATTTAAAAATTTAAATATTTTAATTTTTTTCCCATATATCGTTTTTACGTACATATTATTAGCGCTCGATATTGAGAAATCCAATTAATATGTTAGCGGAAGAACTCGCCGCGTTGTTCCCGTCATTAATGGTTGAATATCGAATTAGAATCGATGTCATATGGCTAGCGAACAATGAATTTATCGGTCTGCTTGCGAATTATTTGATAGACCGGCAAGACTGCGGACGTGCGCAGTGATTTCGAAAATTTGTTCAAATTCATGCGATCGGGCTGCATTACGATTATTATTTCCGACATGGATGCAATTTTTGTGATAACAAAACAACGCTTTCATCCGGGGAAAATTTGTCGAGCGTGATATGTGGTCGACAATATTGTTCCATGATATCGTGATGATTAGCATTCATTGAACGGCTGCATATCTTTAATAAGTCTGCATAATTAATAAAGTGCTCGAGATCACATTTATATTCGTGTGGAAAAATAAGCATAACGCTTTAGTGATAAAATAAAAATAGTAATCAAATAGTAATCAAATACGATCAATATCGAGCAATAAATTACCAAGTCATATTACGCGAATATAACATTGTTGAATTTTCGATCGATTCTGCAGCAATAATTTATGTAACGAGTCTGGTCGACGATAACTAGCGAGCGATTCGTCGAATGAAACATCATATTTATCAGCGATCGTCAAGCCTCTCCAACAAGCGCACAGTGTAAAGTTCATTATCGTTGAGTCGAACGTGGCAATGTAATGCATGAATTCTATTAGTCGCTGATTTACTATGTAAATAGCAGGAAATTATATAGATTACCCGGTAAATGCATATTGTTGAGTGTATTTTTCAAAGACAATCGTTTAAAAACAGTAAATATTTATTACGTTACGAGACACATACATAATTAACGCATACATAATTAAGCTTGGCAACAAAATGATGATGATTTAATTGTCAATATAACTTTTCCATATGATATAAGGATCACTCTTATTCTGATAATATATATTAATGAATTAAAAATTATCAGCATAATGTGCGTGGTTGTTGCAAAAATACGAATTATTATACATAACTAAACAATCGTATAAATAACGAAGCATATTAAAGTTTTTCTATAGATATTAATTTTATTAACTTTATCCCTAAGTCGAATCGGAATGAGTAATTCTACTATTTCTAAGTACACTTTTTTCAGAAGTAATAAATTGCGAATGCGCGCATACTAGTTATATAGATATACAGCAATAGGAGTAAATTTCAGAGAAGTGCAACAAGAAACTCTGCTATAATTCAAACCTTGCTTGATTAACTTGCTCATTGCAATGCCGTCTGCGCAAAACGCGCGCGATCTTACTATAATATCGTATTTGATTTAAAATAGAAATAATTTCTTGACAGAAAAAAATTATATGTACAATGTATATAATATTTTATTATAAGGAATATTATGTACAAATTCTAGTAAAATATTTCATCCTCAACAAGAAAATTTGTGACTGATCATATCGTGTTTATGATATGTCAAATAATGTCAAATAATTGGACAGTGAATACGAGTTGCAAATCCTGGAATTAATGCATTTCGTACAAAGGTCCCGCAGCTGAGAGATTATCTATCATCCAGTCACGACTTAATAATCCTTTTTACAGTCAAATGGATTACACGAGTTACGAGTAGTAATTCTTCAGAACTCCGACAGTTTGCAATTAAGCCGGTTTGTACCGGAAACGATTGTCGGTCGAGTGAGACGTTCAAAGTTCAGCTTTGCTTACTCGCTGGAAATGCGCGAAAAAGAGGGTCTACATGGTACATATATAGGTGAGGCGAGGACGCATCTACTGAAAGTCAATGGGGCTTATTAAAGTTGACTCCGCCACTGACTGGAGTTTGCATACGTTCGTTTTACATCACATGAATGTACATAACATACAAAAAGAAAGAATGAATCAACGATGAAATACACAGAGTGTGGGCGCGCGCATGCGCACGCGCGCGCGCGCGCGCGTGTGTGTGTGTGTGTGTGTGTGTGTGTGTGTATGTGTGTGTGTGTTCGTTTTTACAAAGTACACATTTCAACTGGAACAGTTTTTTTGAGTGTTTTATTATCGATGCGATCGAATAATACTTGACGATAAGTTGTAACGTTTATCGATTGTCGTGATGCTTAATTTTTTACACATAACACAACTCATATACTCAGTTGAAAAATTTATGTTACGTTTAACATATCACGTATTTCAGTCTGTTTAAACTTTATGTTAATTTAACAAAATGAATATTAGAAAGTGACATAAATATTATGTTAAAAAAATTATTTACATTTTATTAACATAAATAGTACAATCCAATTAATAAGCAAACTGTGGAAGAGAGAGAGAGAGAGAGAGAGAGAGAGAGAGCATTTTTTCAATAAAATTAATATTTAATATATATTAAGCAGATTTTAGTGCTTAAATATTTTTGTATTAATTTATATATATGTATATATATGTATATATTATATATTATTTATATATATGTATATATTATATATAACATATACATATTTTTATATATTAATAATTTTGCAAACTATACTGTCGAAATCCTTATTGAAATACAACAATTATGAACGGAATCAGAATAATGATATCACATATTAAATTGACAAAAAATTTAATAATTTTTGATAAACATCTTTATAGGAATATTAATAATTTGATATTAATGAGAATTTTAAATTTGCGAAGTTTATTAATTAATTTTTTATTGTGTATAGTCTAAAAAGTTCCTGCTTTAATACTAATATTGTATGTGAAATACATTATCCATTCAGAGAGAAAGGATTTGATAAATATGAATTTTTAAAGTTAATGACATATCAATTATTAATGTATAATTTCGTGGATGATTCTTTTCTCAGCAGAGCCGGGAGCCGTCATATTCCGGCGCGTAATATTCCCCCAACAATCGTTGCACGTAATTCAATTTTTTCAATTTCCCACTTGTTCACTTTATTCGACACAAGCAGCTTGGAAAGTACACTCATGAACGAAGAGAGTACGATCGCACGTGTCGTCGCGCTCAATTAACGCTTGTAATAATTAACATCTCGAAGCAGCATCGCGTATTTTTCCTTATGAAAAAGGATGTTACATCGCACAAATAATTCCATTGCCGCCGATGATTCGTGAGAGTCCAACAGTAAACGAGGCCAACAGTAACATATTATGCGCGAAACTAGCTTGAGGACTCGTAATTTCGGTGTAAGATGATTATGCGAATGGGATTTGGTCGATGCGCGCGCACAGCTTTTATAGGAAAATGAGATGCAAAGCGGATTGTAAGACATAAGAACGACTGCCGGAAGTGGCTTGAAATTTCGAGTAAGTAATAATCGAGCGTTGTATAGTTTAAATAACCATGACCGCATACGCGTGAGCGAATGATTTCGTTAAATAAAAGTAACTTTGTTAGCCTGAGAGCACTCACTTTTTCAATCACATCGTGTTTCTCAAAATTTTATTACACGTGCTATTTTTATCTTTCAAAAGTATTTGCTGTATAGGGGACTGAAAATAGTTTTCTTTCTCTTTCATTCACTACGCCCACATTCACTTCTATTATGAGAATAGTATTTCAATCTAAATATATTGATGCAATATTCTGTTGTAACAAGTCATAAACTAATCCACGAAACTTTACAGTTTCTCGTAAAATTAGATGATTTAAAATTTTTATTTTTTTATTGATAAACAAGCTTTGTTAAAACAACTAAAAATTGATTTAGCAAATCTATAGCCGTAATGTACGGACAGCCAGTCTTATATGTTAAAATAGCAAAATTTTAGTGAATAAAATTAGCAATTATAGACCATCATATTTATTAATGGCATAGCAAATTTGTACAATAAAGATAACTTTTTACGAAAATCAATCTAATATATAGATCAAAATTTTTAACAAAATATAGCTAGCTAAAATACGTATACTTTTACTATAATAAAAAAAATTTAATACATTAGCAATTTTTATTGTAGCAAATAAAGAATTAGTTGAATTAACATACTGATAATTGCTTACACACGGAAAAAAAATTAATTGGATGGTACAAATCTATAATTTACTATGCGAATTCAACATCGAGAACTAAGAAAATTTCATGGTTTAACAAATTAATGTTATTCAGCTATCAACTTTGCTATTTTAACTTAGAAAATTGACTGTATATTACGACTGTAGATTTGCTAAATCAATGAAG
>Ga0157364_1007484_pt1 | contig 11300 bp, 4 predicted proteins | sample AttsexASBM2_FD_111476 | JGI IMG/M metagenome (GOLD analysis project Ga0157364, IMG submission 111476) | Fungus gardens microbial communities from leaf cutter ant in Ribeirão Preto, State of São Paulo, Brazil - Atta sexdens ASBM2 | ecosystem: Host-associated > Fungi > Mycelium > Unclassified ...
TAAGGGAAAGTATTACGCCATCGACGGATGAGTAGATAATGGCTATTTTTAACGAAAGATATAAATGACTTGGTGCAATACAAAGTTATCATCTGAATCACGAGAAAAGAGTACATATGTACATTTAAAAAAAAAAGATAACATTCCAGAAGCGGAAGAAGAGAGTACAATTTTATGCATTGAATATAGATATTTAATAAAATGAAATTTCTAAATCAATTTTTATTGATAACTTGTATTAATATAATTTTATAAATATAAAATTGTAATTAATCAATGTAATAATGTAGTAATTTTACGATTTCAAAAGAGTACGATTGATTATCCTAAATATAGTGATATTATTACATCCTTGTTACTTGTCAATATTAAATAAGGATGAATTTACTGGAAAGGATAGTTTTACTTAAGTATTTAAAAATTTAACTAGACACAAATTTAAAAATAATTTAATTGGAGCAAATAATTATGTAAATAATCAAATTGGTTGCTAGAATGTAAAAATTTTTTTCAATATTGTTCATTATGCTTGAGATTCCTGCAGTATATATAATTATTTTTATGATCCAACAAAATTATTTTTACATTGAAAAAAATATCTGGTCGAAAATGAACGAACTATAGAAGATTTTGAATATATCAATTGGAATTCCGATTATCTCAATTAGAATTTAGTAGATTTAACTAAAAAATTCTGATTCGGTTATTTTCAATCAGAATTCCAATTAATTTAATTATTATTTTTATTATTATTATTTTTATTATTAATTTAATTAATTAATTTAACCAGACATTTTTCTTAGTATAACTTAATATCTAGCTAAATGTTTAGATACTTTAGCATTCTTTCCATATATTTATTTCAAATGACTTATTTGTGTGATTCTTTTTGGAAAGCACCTGCAACATTAATTATTAATGGAATGCGCAAAACCCGTTTGTTACATTATATAATGCAGGAAGAAAAAGAGGAAGAAGCGATATAATTTGATCCAAATTGGATTCAACAATTGGAGTGATTCAGTCTCATTCGTGTTTTATTCGTCATTTATCTTAAGTGCAGCGTTCGAAGGATCGTTCGTATAAAAGCCTGTTTTCCTCGAGTCCACCATCTCGTCTCGACTCTCGAGCTTTCTGCTCTTTGCTTTGTGTAAACAACCCCAGTGTGCCAGTAAATGCACCGTGTCAATATCGAAAGCTTACGTAATCCGAACTCGTTGGCATTCATATCGCTGAATAAATTCATATCAATTGCATCGCGCTATCCGTTAACTCTATCGAGTATACTCCATTTTCGTGAATGCATCCATGATCTATATAATTATCTATTGACTTCTAGATCTAATGAAGCACTGAGAAAAATGGTCTGATTGGATTAAATAGTAATTCTGGTGGAAAACGGACGAATCAGAATTTTCTGGTTATCTACTAGAATTCTACTAGAGTTCGGATAACTAAAATTCTGTTTGATATTATTCTGGTAAAAATAAGAAGTAGATTTTATCAGAAATATTATATCAACCAGAATTCCAATTATCTCAACTAGAATTCTAATAAATTTAATCAGAAAATTCTGATTTATCCATTTTCAACCAGAAATTTTTTTTAGTCAGCAGGTTTAAATTGTCTACTACTGTCTACTCAGTAAACACCTACCTACGCCTACTCAATAAACATCAACGAAAGTAATATAACATCAACGTTATAATTTCACACGCAATATAACGACTGATTCAAGTTCACAATGCTCGTGAGCATCATTTGCCCTTGTTGTGTGTAACATTTCATAAACAACAAGGTTGAAATGATTCTTAAGGGATGTTAGCGTGAATTGGACTGCAACCTAAATGTAATAATAACACGTGTTGTACATAACAGTTACATGCCATACAATACGAAAGCTTGCAGCAACATTATTGTAACGTTTACAATATTATTACAATATTGCTGGAATGATTTGTGCTGGACGGGATTGTTAAATGTGAAATTATAATATTGATGTCATGCATATTATGTACTATTAATTGATGTTTGCTGAATATTTTGTTCTATTACAAAATTGATACATGTGAAAGTCAGGTATTGTAAAACAAATACGTAATATGACTTTGATATATATAATTCTTGTAAAAGAGAGAGAACAAAGTAAGCACCTTTTGAACTTGCTTCACTAGATCCAGAAGAGATATCGAGTCTTTGTCCATGGATATACATATTCTATGAAAGAAGAGAAGACTGAACATAGCAATAACAATTTTGCTGAAGTATCTAAAAATTTAGTTCTAACAAAATTATTTTTAGATCTGTATGATAGATACAGATCTGAAAATATTTTTGTTCGAACTAAATCGAAATAATTATGTGGGAAACTCAAACATGATGAGCATACTGTAAACAATTTTTATTGTGAATTGTGAAGATTTATTGTGAAGATTCTAACAGTCAGCTTGAGTCCTATACGAATTATTTTGATGATTCAGATAAAATTGTTTTCAGATCTGCATTTAGTTAAATTTTTAGATACTTCAACAAAATCGTTCTTTTGTAAAGAAAACAAATGTATTTCTTAATTTTGTAATTTTCCGTTCTGGATAGAACACAAAGTCATAAAGTATAATTATAATGACAAATATAGTGACAAATAAGGTCATGATGATGTCTTGTGATATCATTATAACTTCTGTGTTCTACCTGGAGTCCTTGATTCTTCTTTAGAAAAGGGATTCTCTCTAAACGAGAGTCCGATTCATGCCACATGCTCGCGTCCATGTTTCTATGTTAAATTCTGAAATCGTTCCTCAGAATTAAATACACTCGCGAGACACGCGAACGCGAGTCGTGCAAAGCGGATTCGTGAAATTCGTCGAAGACCTCAGTTTGTCTAGCTTTGAGATATAAACCCGAGAAGCGTAAACATCCCGACGACTGTCGATACTTGTTTCACGTCGCATGAGGTATCTCCAGCTTGTCTAGGTTTGTCTGGTTTTTGTGTACCGAAACTGTCCCCGTCTATTTACTTACTTCAACGAGTAACTATCGGTGAAGCTGATATCGACTATCGCGCTTCGCGGTATGCCGTTCGTGCGAATATCCGTTACGCGGTCGAGGAACAGATAACAGGCTGATATACGAATACAAGAAATACGAGCAAGAAAAAACACAAGCGAACGATTAAAGGAGACGCATTGTTCCTACATTGTCTGTCTTGAGTCTGACTGCATTAATTGGAATATTGAATCAGAATTTTCTAGTTAAATCTACTATAATTCTAGTTGAGATAACAAGAATTCTGATTGATATAGGACGTTTTTTTATTACCCAACCAGAAGCGACCACGCTTCAAGGATGAAGATGAAGACAGCTTTAGCCGTGGTCGCTTATTATCGTTAATTTTGATTGCATAACGAAAAAAATACCAATAATCAGAATCTGCTTGCGCCGCGTATCTTTCCCGATCCGTTTATTATTCCTGCACTAGACTGCGCTGGAACTGTCTTTCTCACTTTTGTCGAATATCAAGCAAATATCCACTTCATTTTAAGTTCCAAAAGTGTACGTTAATCCAACTATAGAAAACAGACCTTTTGTTACACGTCTTCCAACCCCGATCGATCTCCCGATTCCGTTTCTCGGCCTTCGCGATCTCGGCGAGCATTGCAATTTTAATTCGATTGCTCGTGGGACGCGCGTCGCCTCGGCAATGATCAATTCAGACCGACACCTTTCACGCGTTTACCTTTCGCATTTATCCTTATGAAGCTGCACATCAAAAACTGTCAAGTAGATCACCGTTATAAACGAGATCACGATTGCGATTTTCACGGCGAGTCGAACTTGAACGACGCAACGCACGCTGCATTGCACATTTGCCTGCGCTGAAATCATCGCTCGATGCGCGTAGGCGATCACATATAGTCATCACTATTATTTTAATTTTCTCACTCGAGGCGAGGATGATGACATTCGAGTTTCATGTATCTTTCTTGGCGTATTGAAAAAAAAGTCTATACTGAGAAAAATTTCTCGTTGAAAATCAGTCAGAATTTCTGATTATTTTAATTATAACAGATTTAATCAGAACCTTCTGATTTGTCTATTTTTAACCAAAGTTCCAATTAATGCAACCAGACTCTCCGTGCGATAATAATAATCATATTTCATATTTTATTATTGCGACACTTCCTCCTTTGGGATGACTCCATTATAATTTAATGTAATTATTTTACTAGCATTAAAACCATGCAGCTTAGAGTCTCGATGTTTTTTATATTATTTAAATAATAATCAAACTCGGATTATAATTATGAAAGCTTTGAAAATAATTTTAATCAAATATTCGGTTATATATAATAACTAAAAAATCAACTAAATGCATAACTTTATTTTTCTGAATATTATCTTATTTTTCTAATTATTACCAAACAGTTAATTATTACATTTTATTAAATTAAATTATATCTAATTTGAATTATTTTTAATTAATTCTATAATTAAATTTACCACTGCTTCTATACTCAACATGTCGTTAATTTAAATAAAATAATAAGCAATAGAGTTGAACAATTTAACTCGAGAAAATGTTTTAAATTTGACTCGAATTTAATTTATTATTTACTGAAGTGTATATACGTTAATATAGACATTGTTTATTTTGGTATCAATTATATTTATTTATATTTTGACACACATGAAGTTAAAAATAACAAAATGTTATTTAATCCAAGAGATTGGGTTGCCATTGATTTTTTAATATTTAACAATGTGTTTGATAATATTTGCTAAATATTGCATCGTACGCCAAATAAAATATTTTTGGTAGCTATAGCATATCTTTTTTTTTATGTACGCGCTGATTCGACATGCAATTTTCCATTCGACGTTTTCCACACGAGACGGAGATGCAGAGCTGACGTAGCGAGAAATTCTCAGGGCAGTCGATTAGACGTGGCTATAGTTTTTACTCGTGAAGGAATAAAACACGCAAATCTGTGCTTATCTTGCATTCGTTTCCTCATTTATATATGCATCGACGAATAACGGCGTGCATTTGAAAGCCATGTATTATTCCGCGAACACAAAACTGCCGCGTTCTTTCTCGGAAACGATGATACGCCTGCATGTGTTGCATAATTACTGATGGTTTCATCCAGAACGCTTGGACGGTTTATTGTCCGACCTGACATTTGCATACATTTCACGGAAATGCACCGCTAAAATTTCGGTGCAACACTAATACATTTAGGACAACATCCTAATGAATATTGATCGCGGGTCTTAACAGAAGAGAACATTTGACTTATTGTAGCGTCGAACAGAAATTTACTTCGGTTAATATAACAGATTATGAAGTTAAAGAGCAATTTCTCTCCTCTTTAAAGGAAATTCTTGTGAAAGTAAATACAAAATTAGAATAAGGTTAATAACACAGAAAGAACGATTTTGTATTTATGAAAAGAGTCTAATTGTATTAATTCTGATTGAAAATGGACAAATCAGAATTTCTGGTTGAATTTATTACAATTCTAATTTAGATGATCAGAATTTTAATTGATTAGAATCTTTTGATTTCTTGATTTTCAATTAGAAATTTTTTTCAGTGTAAATATTTAAACATTTAGTTAGATAAGATCTGAAAATAATTATGTGTTAGATTATTAAAATAATTATGTACGTATTAAAATAATTAATTGCACTTTAAATTTCTTGAAGTGAAATCTCCATCAAAAAAGTGAAAATATACACTTTTAAAAAAGATTGAAAAGATTTCACCTCTTGAAAAAGAGTGAAAATTGTCACTTTTTCCAGAAGTGAAATATTTTCATTCTGTTTTGAAAGTGATTGTATTTTTACTCTCTTTGAATGAGATTTTATTCGAAGAATTTTAGAATGTATGTAGAAGATACAAGCAGGGCAATAATGCTGAAAAAACAATATTAACTAAAAATCGAGATATATTATAACACAAATACGCAAATTAGATCAAATCGAGGTTTAGTGCTTAATAATTTTTGTGAATTTTCCAATTCAAGCAAGCTGCGCACCGATTATTGATCTTGAAATGCAATCTTAAACTGAAGCTGGATATTTTTCATAATAAATTCTCTATAATGTTTTAAAGATATTTATTAGCAATATTAAATAATTGCTTGTCAATTTAATTTGTAATATTATACCTATTTGTAATATTATACCTTCAGTTTAGGGCTGTATTTTAAGATCGACAATAATCGGCGCACAATTTGCTTGAGCTGGAAAATTGTATTATGAAATTCATACAAAAATATTATTAGCCACCAAGACTCGTTTTAACCGAATGTAATCCTCTTCGCTTATTTATGATGCAAAATGTTTTGACATTTTAGCAACCAGTTTGAATGTCCTTACATAATTTAATATTTTAATGGTTTAATAAAGTTATTTTCACATCTGTATCTAATTAATAGCGAATTTAATTGGACACACTCGGTGCACACTGGCTATCATACATAATTAACGTAAAGATGTGTGTTTAATATAAATATAGAAATAGTTAAACCATGAAATATTTATTATGCTTTTATGAGTAAAATATGTATGTTATTAATTCGAACTTTTTTTCACTTTTATATTTACATTAGATTAAGATTACTCAGTGTACAACGACTTTAATAATGCAGTGCATTAATGCATTCAATCGAATTCACTATAAATTTTTAGATACTTCAGCAAAATCGTTCATTCTGCGTAAAAATAAAAATAATTAACGCGTAAGAAAGTTGAAAGTTTTGATCCGAGCCATAAAACGTTCAACTTTCTTCTGTATTATTTATTACTTTAGTAAATAATTGCGCACTTTATCCGCACTCGACTCTTAGCCCCATTTTAATTATATATTTATTTCACTTTTAAGAGTCTTTAGTTACTCGTTTAAATTTTGAAATTTCCTATCAAGAGTCATACGTAATTTCTTCGTTACACTTAACGTTCAACAGACATCGGTAAAATGACGAGAGAAGCAAGCGGAAGTTGAAAAATTGTCTACTCGCGTTTGCAAGCGTTGCACTTTATCTTATCTATCTCGATATATTTCTCGTATCTCATTTTCGACACATTACAGGAACGCGATTGAAGCTTATGTCATTATTTTAATTTATCATTTAATTTTTCGTACGTAAATTCCACGGGCAATAAAATGCGGAGGAGTATCATTTGTACTTCCAATAAAGGCAATTTATAGGAGACACATGTGACAGATCTGTCAATACGTCACGAGTTATGATGACTCGCTCTCTTGTGGGCTCCGCAGCTACAGGCAATATCGTCAATAAGGAATCGTATTGTGTGATGTACCCAGAACTACACACCGACGCTCAAGCGCATTGATAAATAACGACCTCTCGTAACTCGGCGCAGGGACTCGATCTTTAATTATTTACAATTACCACGACTCTCTGTGACAATAAAGCGATCATGCCCCCGAATTTTTTTATCCACGACGATTCTTCACGTCGGAGAACTCACCGCGATAAAAGTGAGATGAGTATAACGCGTATATATAAATCCACGAAAATGAGGGTTTTTTTTTTCCCTTTTTCGAGTTAAGAGATAACTCTTTTCGATCGTTTATCACACGACTCACTCTTCGTAATCTTCCTCCGAGCGAACGCGAAACGTAAAAGGTGACGAGAGCAAAGAGAGAATAAAAATATGGCACAGAGAAACAGGGAGGCAAGTATGTAGGTACGAGTGCTACCTTTGCGAGAAATTAGAAATTACGCCGCGACGTACATTCATTTGAGCACGCGCGTATCTGAATCTGTCAGCAAGGCGGAAATAATGGCCCCCGGCGCTGCAGCTGCGCTAGCAGGTCGTATAATAGAAAATGCAGAAATGAATAAATTTCAGCTCGCAATGCAAAAGCGACGATATACCGTGTCAGGTACGTGCAAGGCGCACCTTTTTAATTTTTCTTCTAGATAGAACCACGAGGCAGATATTACTTCATTCAGAAAGGATCTATTATGTGATCGACGGTACTTCTCTTTGTTCGACTCTATCCCGAAAAGGAGGTTTTATCGGGAATCTCACGGTGGTCCGAAATCGGATTCAATCTTGAATTCTCTGTAGTTTCCCGTGATCCGATTTTGCGTCCCCTACATATTTTTCATTACTCTTCACAATGGATGATGTAGGAATCGTATGAATAATTACTTCCTTTATGTAAATAATTTGATTTAGAGTATCATTTATCTGCGCTCTTCCGGTACACCACTTGCGGACAGAACAGTTTTGCCTGAAGTATCTAAAAATTTAGCGAAATATTTGAAAATCATTTTTGTCAAAATAATTATAAAGGAGCTGGTTGTTAGAATGTCAAAACTTTTGACTCATCATATTTGAGCTACTTATAAAATTATTTTGATAGTTCAATAAAATCATTTTCAAACTTTTATCTACTTACATTTTTAGATACCTACTTCAGCAAAATCGTTCTTTTCACGCAATTTTGGAGTAAATGACACTTTTTTATATCCTGCGCCGTTTTGAATGGTTTTATGAAAAGGGAAAAAAAATGGAATGAAAAAAGCGGACGGAAGCCGATGCACGCTCATCAAAGTTTTCACTAGCAGAAAATTGATAGCAACCTTGATATTGAACTGACATTGTCGTGGGCATTTCGCCACATCTATCATTTTACTATATCTTCTATATGCGCAATGTCGTAACTTCTGGACCAAACCGCATCAATTTTTGTTTTTCGTATCTCGAAGACAACGCGAATAATAAAGAGGATGCGCTCAAGGCTGAAAGAATTGCCGCTTGAACGAACATTATAACGATCCAGATTTCAAGGAATTTCAAACGATGTCGAATATTTTTGAAAAGCGTATCAATATATGAAATTTATGTCGAGAGAACTCCAGCAAAAATCTCCGAGATTCATCAATTTTATTGATTTTTTGTTGCATTGTTTACACAAGAAGAATGATCTTGCTGAATTATTTAAATATTTAGTTAGATACAAATTTGGAAATTTGTATGTTGAATCATCAAAATAATTTTATTGGACGATTTAATGTTGCAAAAATTTGCCATTTATTCAGAGAGAAAAAGATAAAATGATAGTAAAAAAAAAACTATAAAAGTGACAACTGCGCCAGTTTTATATGTAGAATTAATGTACATAATTGAATAAGATATTTTATTGTATATAGTTATCGTAATTGTAAAACAGTTTGTTCACCTATGTATTATCGCGACTGTAAAACAATTTATTTAATTTTTTACTTTAATTGTTCATAACATATATTTTAATTGTTCATAATATAAGACTTGTATTTTGTCACCTATGTAAGTTGCCAACACTTTTTTTTTCGGAATGTTCTAGCGTTCAGCTTGAATGTTCAATTTAATTATTTTGATGGCCCAGTATAATTGAGATCGGTATTTAGTTAAAGTTTTAGATGCTTGAGCAAAATTATTCTTCCCACGTAATAAAATCAAACTAGTTCTTTTTTACTGTTTGTATTGATGCGGAACACATGCGAAAAACAGTTAATTAAATATTATCTCGGTAACATAAGCGATACAAACATATCTTGTGTAATACCGCGAACGAGTGTGCTAGAAAGCTGATATAACCACATCGTAGGAGATAGAATTAATTGGTTATTAAATGCAGAGCTGTATAAAGATAAATGTCGTTTTTGCTTACAAATTTACGCCACTCTCGCGTGTGGGTTTTTATAATACAATATATGTCCATTTTACCGTTTTAATTTGTTGAATGCTATGATTCCATTGTTTTATTCATTTCGTTTGGTTGATGAAAATCGGAGGATACCAGGAAACAGAATTCATTTTGCGTTTATCTAATTTTTATACAAAAAGAATGATTTTGCGGAAATTCTAAAAATCTAGATATAAACATAGATCTGAAACTAATTTTATTGGACCATCAAAATATTTATGTAAAAATCTTAAATATAATAAGTGATGTGGTAAGAAATTTTTATATTTTAACAATCAGATTGAGCGTCCTACAAAATCATTTTCAGATGTGCATCTATAGCTAAATTTTTAGATACTTCAGCAAAATTTCTTTTCGTATAGTCATTTAGTTAGCAAAAATCTTTCGCTACACGTGACTCAATCTTCTGGAAATAGGCTGATCCTGAACGACCTTTATGGTAGCTATAAACTTATGTAAATATGCTTTCTTACGGTCATATATATACACTTAACGTTTGCCAAAACGGATATAGAAACGAAGCGGTGATCAATCGGCGAATTTGTATACTTTCAGAGGCGTTTCAACGTGTTACTATATTGTGGCTCGGGGAAATTTTTATTCGCGCCTTAGAGAAAGAGTACATACGTGGCCTGACATCGTACGTGTATATATGTGTTTGCTCGCGGATTGTCGCGCCTGCAGGGTGTCGGGTAAGCCCCGTCCTGTCGCCGCAAATTACAATACCATCGTCACGCTATAATACGATCAAGTGAAACGCTTTCTGCCTGACGATAATCCGTGCCCGCCGCGCCACGTGAGCGGATTAATTTCTGCGGTCGCGAAATTACATCTGCCACGAGAAATCTCTTTTCCTCTTTCTTTCTCTCTCTCTCTCTCTCTCTCTATATTATTATTTTGATTCCTATTTCTTTGTAATATCAAGTTTACTTTATCAATTGTGTTTTGTTTAGCGCTTGAAGGAATGCTTTTCATAGAGCGTTCAATAAATGGTGATATCTATATTTGTCTATCTACCTATCTATCTATCCATCTATCTTTTGTGTTGCATTGTACTTAATTTAAATTTCTTCCCAGAATGCAGAAGTGTGAATTTTCAAACAAACAGATTAAGGATCGCTAAATTTGTTTAAATACAATGTATCTTTTTAGAATTAGGTCAATAGTTTCGCGTCAGCGTTCTCATGCAGAACAACACTTTCCTCGCATGAGCACGAGAGCGACCAACAACTTTCAACATTTGCTCGCAAATTAGAAATTTAACAATTTTGAAGTCCATCGATGCTACGTTGTGATAAGCATTGTTAAGGATCGCGTCCGTTTGACCGATGCGATTTCTGACCTGATTTTATTCACGCAATGAAGCGATGAAGGTATAAATGAACCGTGTAAAAAATCTTCGATATCGCTGCGTTGATAAAAAAAGTGACACATCTCAAACTTAGCAATCTTTTAAGTAGAGCACTTTAAAAATTCTTTGGAAACTGAAAATTGGAACAACGTTTTAATTTCACTTTCTTTCTATGTACTTTTAATTTTATATATATATATATGTATATATATATATATA
>Ga0157364_1007485_pt1 | contig 11298 bp, 8 predicted proteins | sample AttsexASBM2_FD_111476 | JGI IMG/M metagenome (GOLD analysis project Ga0157364, IMG submission 111476) | Fungus gardens microbial communities from leaf cutter ant in Ribeirão Preto, State of São Paulo, Brazil - Atta sexdens ASBM2 | ecosystem: Host-associated > Fungi > Mycelium > Unclassified ...
ACCAGAGACTATAAGGTTGGACTGTGGATTGAAATTACAACAAAAAACATAATTACTATGACCTTTTAACGTTTTTAAACATTTACCCTGAAAAAATAAGAGATTCCAAGATTAATACATCAATATTAAAAAAAAACTTTAATTTATCTCAGTACACTTCTTTTTAATTACAAAGAATATCCTGTAATCGAATACTTACAGAACTTAATTCCCATATTTTTAACGTCTTGTCATCAGATGCTGATACTAGCAATCTACTATCACTAGACCATGCTACATCAGAAATACCCAGCTTATGACCAGCTATGGTCTTCTCGAACTTTCCATCATAAGAACCCCAAATTTTGATAAGCTTGTCAGCAGCTGAAAATTAGAAATATATATCAAAAAATCATTAGTCTATCATTAGTTATCTTAAATCTCGTAACCAATGTCTGTATTCTGTATTCAGATAGCCAAGTTCCTTAACATAAGAAATAGTTGTGTGACACAAGTTTTCCTTCAATTGTCATGTTGTTGTCCATGACAATAATAATTTTAAGAAACTTAAAGGAAATTATGCGGACAACAGTTTCTTATACAAAAGAGCAGAAATGTTGTAATATATTCATATTATTATAAAAGGCCACAATTTATTTGTAAAAAGAAATTGTTGCCTGAATGATGCCATCAAGTTGCTTGTAATTGTTAATGGCAATCTGGCAAAATTAGTGTTTTTTTCAATATTATGGATAATTTAAGCAACTTGATGTGACTTCGAGTAACCTTTAATGATAATGTTGGTATATGGTTATATTAGGTTGTCTGGAAAGTTCATGCAGACTAAAATTTAAATTTTAGTATACATTTATTAAATTAAAATTTTCTGCGTTTCAATTTTCCTTCAACATCGGCACGAACTTTCCGGACAATCCATTATATATATATATAGTAAAAAAGCTGCCCAACAATGTAATAATAATAAATTGTCGTTAAGAGATTGAGAATAGAGGCACTAATCTCTAAATATCCATAGTTACCTGAACTGGCCAACCATTCTCCATTGGGACTAAATTTGACAGAAGACACTGCCTTAGTATGACCCGCCAAAGTATATTTCAGTGTATAATTTGATTTCTGTAAAGGAAAAATCAAAAAAGCAAATATGTCACTCCTTTATTCATTTTATTTTCATACAAAAATAATAACATTGCAACAACACTGTAAAGTAACATTTGTCTAACAGTCAATGGTTATACAATAAGTGTCCTTGTTTATCTTGTAAGTTAAACAAAAACACCTACTATATAGGTCGCGGACTAGCACACGGTGTAAACATAGCCCCTAAATTTATTTTTATTCCTGTACTAGACTGCACTAATTTTCTTTTTCATCAAATATCAAACATATCTACTTCACATCACTTTAAATTTCAAAAGTGTTCAATCATCAAATTAGATCTTATATTTGACTGTAAATAATTTTTATGAATCTGAAAAATATACTGAAATGGCTTGTCGGCTTGAAGATAAAAAGAAAAATAACCTTGTTTGATAGAATTAGAATTACAAGAGCTAAATGGAACACCTATAGAAGTTTTATTTTGTTTATCTCGGGTTTTTGTAACATGTGTATACAGATCAGCGAAAAAGTTTAACAAAATTTTGTTCGTAATATATTTCGTTCGTAATTTGAATGTAAATCCAGCCATCTTAAATTTTTGCCTGAAGATCTGTATCGAGAACTTTATCAAAGAATAATCTAGTCGTTTTCTTGTATTACCTCGTAACATCCATATCTCAATTAGCCGGCGTATTGACGTGTTTAACCTGTACATACCCTTTACCATATGTAAATTCAAATACGCATGCATTGTATACTTTACCACTATCGCATTTTTCGTCCCGCTGGCGGTCGCGCTGGAAGAATTATTTACGGACGTTTGATGTCCCGGCGATGGGCCGAGAGGTACCATATTTCCCAATATGCCGACAAAATTTACAAACGCAACAATGCGTTACAATGCACGAGTAATCAACCCGTATAATGTAATAGAATGTAAGCACGCTATACGACAATTAAAATCGACCGAATGCGCTGCTCTGAAGTCCGGACTTGTCCACACTGCTCCTATGGCGAAGTCAGACTGTCAGAGAGTCGATTGTATTAAAACGAGATAAAAATTACAAAATGAACAAATTATAATTTTATTGATCAATATCTAGTAAATTTGCTTACTTTTGTAATTTTCTCCTCGTTTTGAGATACATAATTGATCCCCAGAGACAAATAAAGAAAGAAAATAACGACGCTATCTGATTGGATATTTTGCATCCTTATATCCCTCCTTTCGTATGTGTGTGTATGAGCGAGCGAGTGAGTGAGTGAGAGAGAGAGAAAATAAATCGGTAGCGTTGTACTTTTTGCACTCAGTATCTTCATTTTCTCTCTCTCTCTCTCTCTCTCTTCAAGGCCTGAATGTATACTTATACCATTTTAAGTGAAAACATTTTGAGGATTTCAAACAACGTGAACAGACCTATAGTCATTAAAGTCATTCATCATCTACTTTCTTCTTCTACATGCTTCATCAAGATCTGTTATCTACGAAAAGATAATTTTCGAATAAAAAAAATTATCTCAAGCATAATTATATGTGAAATTATGTGAAATACAAATTGAAATAAAAATTTATTAATGTATGAAAGAAACTGTATTACAGTCTTTGTCACAGATCTGTTTGCATTGATGGTACTTTTTGCACTCACTTTCTCTTTTTTGGGAGATTTCAAGTAACGCAAACCTCATGGTGAAAGAAATCACCTTACATTCATATTAATATTTTGCGTATGCAACTCAAGTAATATTGCATATTTCATGTTGGAACCAAAATAAAAAGAGATATAACTATAACTTTATAATACATAATACTTTATAATACAATATAACTATAACTTTATAATTTACAATAACACAAACATATAATTACATACTTTTAATATTTCTCTATATAAAAGTAGATGAAATTATTGTATAGCTTACATATAATTATATGATTTTTATAATTAACATACATATACATTTTATAATGAATATACATATAACAATTTGTATTCTAGATGTGATCAAGACTTGCTACTTGGTGCAATTGGTTATGTTCAGTAAAATGTTTACTTTGCAACTATTGGAAGTTTTCTTCGCGCTAATTAGATTCTACTTTTAGATATAAAGGAATAGTTCTATTTCAGCAAAGAAAACTTCCAATAGTTGCAAAAAAAAAACATTCTGCTGAACGCAGCCATTGGCTACAAATATAGCATAAAAATTTGGCTTCTAGACTAGAATACCTCCATAAGGAGTAAAAAATAACTCCACAGGTTTCAGGATCACCAGCGCCGTTCGGATCCGGCGTTAGGGTGCTATTTCATTTGTGCGTTTTTGTCGTATGACAGAACAGAGAGGTTCTCGGATTTCTCTATCCCATAGCTAATCAACAGGCTTGAAAATTGTACGACAAAAACGTACAAATGAAATATCATCCTTAAACTGTAAGTTTAATCAGTGGATATATGTATTATGTATGGATCCCTTTGGTTGCGAGCTGGACATTACGCTAATTCCGGAAAAAATCTATTATTGAAATCTCATTAAAAGCGTTATATTCCACACAGAAGTTAAAGAAACATACATACCTACATATATAGATCCAACTGTATTCAGTAATAAAAATACAATTGATAATACACGCTACAAAACAAGAGATATATATATAAACGCATTGCAGATATTTACGCACGATAACTGAGATAGATTTGGCAATTTATTTTTGGAGCAGCTTACTGTCCTGTAATACTATTCTTCGTTAAAAATCATATGATTAAAAAATTGCTACAGAGAATAAAAATTTGTAACACAATAGTTATAATTGTCAACTCAGAAACATGGACCATTAATATCATCATGATTAAGAAATATTAAATTTCAAAAGATTAAAACAATATTAATTTAGTTTCATTAGAAATATATTTCAAATTTAAACTTTTAAATAAATTAATATTTAATGATAAAAAGTATTTAATACAGAATTTATTGAATACAGAATACTTAAATTTAAAAATTTAATTTTTTTAAACAATAGTATTAATATAGTACTAAATAGTACTAAATTTAGTATTGAAATGTTAATATTAACGGAAATACAATATTATTTACATATTAACACAGAAAAAAGTCCTTTCATGCTATTTCTTTTCAAATAAAATTGAGAGAATCAATGGATTCAATATTTCTTCATTCTGCATGCATTTTTCTTTTCTGCAATCATATTATTTCTTTCTCAGTGAACTGTGTTTCATGAATCATACAAGATAAAAATTTATAACAAGGAATCAGTTAAATGGTAATAATCACTGTCATTCAGAAACACGGACCATAATATCATCATAATAAAAAAAATCTAAACATGAAAAACTACATAAATATTGTATAAGATATAGAATTGTTAATATTAAATACTTACCTAGAAACTGTTAGAAACTCTCTTCGTGAATATTTTCTTTTGGAATTCGGGATCGATTTATATTGGCTATTTTTAAAAAATGGTTTGTTTCAGTTATTTTTTTTATACATAATTAGTTTATTCCTTTCTGCAGGTCAGGTTATGCCAACTTTCTTTAAAAATACTCTTTTATGCAGATTTTTTAATAATCTAAAAAATAAAATATATTTTACTGATCTCATAGTCATCTAACACAACATATAAATTATATCAATGATATATGAAAAGTTAGTCAGAGATTGGTTATAAAATTAATCACTGATAAATCAGTAACACGGACCAATTAATTTCATCATTTAAAGCAAAAGAATGCAAAATACTACAGAGAGAAAAATTCATGGTCCAGGTATATTAAAGCCGAGACATTGTCTTCTGATTGTTAATATTAAACACTTCCCCTGAAACTCTCTCAGATCTTTGTGGATGTTTTCTTTGGAATTCTTTCTTTGGAACCGATTTATATTATATCATTTTTTTTAATGGTTCCTTTCCACGAGGTTATATTAATTTTATTACAAAATGCTCTTTTTTGTGTAGATTTTTTTAATCTAAAAAATAAAATAAATTTTATCGATCTCATAGTCGTCCAACACATCATATAAATTATATCATGAAAGTTAGTCAGAGATTGGATATAAAATCATTGATAAATCAGTAACACGGACCAATCAATTTCATCATTTAAATAAGCAAAAAGATGTGAAATTCAACAGAGAAAAGATTTACGGTTTGAGTATATTAAAGCCCAGACACTACTATGTCTCTTGGTTGTTAATATTAAAGACTTACCTCGAAATTCTCTCAGATCTTTATGGATGTTTTCTTTGAAATTCGGGACCGATTTATATTAACCATTTTTTTTTTAATGATTCATTCCTTTCCACGAGTTAGGTTATATCAATTTTCTTACAAAATGCTCTTTCTTGTGTAGATTTTTTTATTTCTAAAAAATAAAATAAATTTTACCAATCTCATAGTCATCCAAACACATCATATAAATTATATCATGAAAACTAATCAGAGATTGGATATAAAATTAATCATTGATAAATCAGTAACACGGACCAATCAATTTCATCATTTAAATAAGCAAAAGGATGTGAAATATTACAGAGAAAAAATGGTTTGATTATATTGAAGCCCAGACACTACCGTGTTTCTCATAATTCATTCAAAGACATATAACTTACCGATAATAAACTCATGTTTAGCTATCAATTCTTCTCGGATCCATTCATTAAACGTAAAATTATTTGACTGATCATATGAATTATGATGTCATCTATGCTCGGTTTCAGGAATAGGCTTGGTAAGATCGTAACAAAGTTTTCAAATATTTTTTTCTCTCAAAACAAGTAATAATTAACAATTGTCTATTAAGTTAATTATATGTTATCTTACATATTCCTAAATGAGTGTTCAAAAATTAAATTATCTATCATTTATAGTTTTTACTTTGTATTTAAAACAATTACCTGTGCAATTCATTTAAATTGCTGTTCAACATAATGTCATCAATAATTAAATACAAATGCGATTGCAATTTTTTTTTAGACAAACGAGAAGATGCTTCAATAATCAGTCTTAAAATATGATTCAAATTAATACAGTTGCTATACCTATTGCTATTGGTTTTAAAATTAATCACTATAATATAAATCGGTAACATGAACCAATAAATTTCATCATTTATAATAAAAATAAGCATAAGAATGCGAAATACTACAGAGAGAAAAATTTATGGTTCGAGTATATTAAATTAATAAAATATTCTGAAGCACGTGCCACGTGGTCGGCTGGTCGAGGACGCGGCCAGCAAATTTTTGTGCATTAAATGCAAATTTTTATAAAAAAATTGAAAAAATGGAATTGATAAAAAAAAAATTAAACGATATATCGAGAAATATAAAAAATAAAATTTTCTTACCATCTTGTGTCTCTCCCGCGATTTTTTATGCGAGAGAATCAGATCGACGCGACGATTCATCTCATCCATTCGTAGAAGAAATGAAACGTTAACGGAAATCAGCGCTTCTTCAACCTTTCAATCTTCTAGGCTGTGTTCGGAAATATCATATTAGAGTGCCCCTGTATGGTTTTATCCTTGTTATTCACTCAATATGAAACAAGGATAAAATGAAACGAGGCACCCAGATAATATTTCCGAACGCAACCCAACGCGAGAAGCCTTCCCACTCTTCTATCTTTATAATTTGAGTAGGAAATCAACCAATTACGTATTTTCGTAAGCAGCTGAAAATAAAACTTTGATTAACTTACGAGTACAAAAAAATTTGTAACAAATAAAATTTATTTGGTATTATTTTATTGACGTAGATAAAATTAATAATTTTTTTGTCACGTAAGAAAAGATCAAAGACGACGAATTATGTAATCGGAAATTTTATTGCAATTCTAACGATTAAATTAAGTGATATTTAATCGAAGTTAGCTTTAGATACAATGCAAGGAAGATACTTGAGATACACATAAATTTTATTTCAATTATTATTTATGCTAGTAATCATATTATAATAAAAGAAATACATCAACAGATCTTTCTTACTTTTTAAATTATTCTTTTTAGAGTTATTGAATTGTTTAAAATTTCTCTCTCTGTTTCAAGTATAGTGTTTAAAATATCTTAATATTAACAATTGTTCCATCAATACTTTTACTTTGTGATAAATTCCTGATAATTTTATTTTTATTAAAAATCATTGACAACATATCGTGAAAGATATAATTATTTATTTTTTGCTATCATAATATTTTACATTATTGAGTTCTCGCAACATTTTCATTGGAATGGTACCTAATATAATAAAGTAGCCTTAATATGGCCGAAGGTGTCACACCTGAGATTTTATTGGCTGCTGCAATCTGTAAAAAAATTTCTCATTAATATAAAAAAAATACAGTGTTACAAATAAATACTTAAAATAAAAAAGAAATTTGCTTTTATGTTACAAATAAAAAATCGATGCTTTTACAGAAGAATTATTAGCATTGAAAAAATTTACCGTGCGTGGAAGATGTTTCGTAAGTTTTTCTCGATCTTCATTAGATAAATTCAAATTAGGACTATAACAGAAATGAAATAAATAGTTAATAACTTATTTAGATTTTTATTATTCTTCTAATTTTTATGCAACAATTAAATAACCGAATAATGAAATAAAGCTTTGACTTTTACTTATTGTAGTCGATATCATCAGGTATAATCATTTGCTCGTTTCTCCTAATATCATTCACTTGGTCCTGCTGCTCCGCAACAGCGAAAATATATTTCGTCTCAATCTGAAATTTTATTGTCAGTGTTTAAAAAAAAAATAATATTAAAAAATATTAGAAGATATGTATTTTATTTGAACATTTGATCAAAATTTCTAAAATTTTTATTTTGTTTATACAGTTTTTAAATTGCCTTGTCTCTTCTAACATGCGTTCAATTAATTTGCAAACCTCTATTCTTCTCGCCAGACCGGGATCTCCATCAAGATGTCCTAATTGCGGCAACCATTTTGCTAGTTTTGCAAATGTTACTGACTCATCTGTTACGGACAGCATATCAAACGCTGATTTGTGTCCAGTATCCTTAGAAATTTTCATTTTTAATAACCGTCGCCATTTGCTGGTCGACCGCACATCGCTCTTGAGTATCTGTACAGCTTCCTGCATTTTACGAAAAACCTCTCTCGTTTTCTCGATCCTCTCGCGAGAAACACAGCCTATCGCGTAACCCTTCTCTGTCAATCTCTGATCTGCATTGTCGGGACGTAGACTCACTCGAAACTCTGACCTGCTAGTAAACATTCTGTACGGCTCCGTGGTGCCTCCCGTCGTCAGATCATCGATAAGGACACCAATATAACCCTCGGTTCGACTTATCAAAAGCGGTGGTTTCTTAAACACCTGGATATACACAGAGATAAAAAACATACATACAAATATCTATATAATATTGGCTTCTTAATTGGCAGTATCGCGAAATAATGAAGCGCTGCAATCTTTACAAATTAAAAAAATCATAAATCATTCTTTTGGAATAAATTGTATAGCTTATCTTTTTCGGGATAAAATGAAGATTTACAATCAGTGTAAATAAAAAAAAACTAAAATAAACAAATTGTTCATGAGAAATTTTAATTCATGTGGTTATTTCAATGAAGGGCCATATGAAACTTATTTCTTCTTGGAAAGCATAAATTTTAAACACTTTCTATAATCACCTTAGCAGCTGCGTTAATACCCGCGACGATACCTTGTGCGGCTGCTTCTTCATAACCAGTAGTGCCGTTTATTTGTCCAGCGAGGAACAGCCCTGGAACTTTTCTGGTCTCTAATTGGATGGTCAATTCTCTGGGGTCTACGTAGTCATATTCGACACCATAACCAGGTTTGACTATTCACATATAGATGCAAATGAAAAAGGGAATCAGAAAGATTTTATAATATAAAATCATAATAGAAATAAAAGAATTTTATTGTTGCTGACTCTCATTAGCCTACTATATTTATCTTTTTGTATTGTTTAAAAGAATTTTATTATAACTTAAATTTAAGAAGATTACCTAGACGAGCATTTTCCAATCCTGGGATACATTTAACGAGTTCCACTTGCTTTTCTTCCGGCAAGGTACACGATAATCCACTCGGATAAATCAACGGTGAATCCAGACCTTCCGGCTCCAGCCAAATCTGATGTTTAAGTGTCTTAAATCGCAGAATTTTACTCTCTATACTCGGGCAATATCGCGGACCCGTTATCTCCTCCGTTACGTGTAAATTACAGTGCATATTATCCTTTATGATTTTTGCAACATTTTCGTTGGTATACGTCAGATGCGTTAGTATTTGCTTGTCGGGCGGTAGCCACACGTTATTGCTCATGAACGAGAATGGTATAGGTGAATCGTCCGGCGAATATGCCGTACATTTAGTGAAGTCGATGCTTTCTTTCTCTAACCTTGGTGGTGTGCCTAAAAATATATACATATAATTCTAAATTAATATGTAGTTATATGTATATAATTAACATTATAATTAAAAATTGTAACATAAAGGCAAATTAATTAAGGTATATTAATTATGTAATAAAAAATAAAAAATAAAAAATATTCATTAAATAAATAATATTAATTAAAGACATATTATATGAAAACATTATTTTTACCAGTTTTCAATCTTCCTATTCGAAATCCAAGTCTGTCGAGGGTATTTGCTAAACCAATACTAGGTTCATCATTCAATCTACCTGCAGGCCTTTTTTCCAATCCAATGTTTATTTGGCCTTTCAAAAAAGTTCCTGTGGTTATAACTACTGCGTTGCCAAATATCTTCGTTCCGTCTCCTATAAAAATAAAATGAATTTGTACGTAACGTAAAAAATAAATACACCGAATCAGTTATTTTAGTTATTTTTCTTCAAATCGCAATTCTTTTTTTTATTTCATTATGAATTTTAAAACATACTGAGAATTACTCCTTGACAGGACAGAGAATCGTTCTCCAAAATCAGATCTTCTACAGAGGATTCATAAATATGCAATCTAGGCATATTGAAGAGTTCGGCTTGAAGATGTTTCTTGTATAATTTTCTATCAATTTGAGCTCTGAGACCCCATACCGCTGGCCCTTTACTCTTGTTCAAGACTCTATAGTATATTCCTGAAATGTCACATATCCGACAACATACTCCATCTAAAGCATCCACTTCTCTCATCAGATGACCTTTTCCAATTCCACCAAAGGACGGATTACATGACATCTCTCCTGCAAACATAATCATATTCAAATAAATTAAGTCATATAATTTAATTTCGATCAAAAATACATTTCATATAGCGATCCAATAGATTTCAACATCTTTATGCACACCTATAGTACTTTTTTTCTGAGTAACCAACAGTGTCTTTGCACCCATTCTAACAGCAGCGGCAGACGCTTCCGTTCCAGCATGACCACCACCAATGACAATCACATCGAATTTGGTTTCCTTCGTATTTATTAATTGTCTCAGCAAGCGTTTCTGTTCGATACGAATATCGCACCACTGATTTAACAAAGATGATCTGATTCTTGTAAATATCATTTTGTCTTGTTGTCACACCTTTCGTTTGTATTTTACTTTCTGCAAAGATATTTGATCGTTTTTAAATATCAGAGAGAAAATATTAAAAAATAATGAAATCAAATATTGACATGTTATGGCTTATTATAGTTTTATAAATTATTTATTAATTACTGCTTATCTACATGCTAATAGGTGCACATACATTAACAATATTTAATCAGCTAACTCAGATCTGTCCAATTTTAGCTCCGAAGCCAAAATGCAAAGTCATCAACGCAAAAAATTCAATAAGATTTCGGAGATTGTAGTATTGATAAGCATCGCACACTTTACAATTTCCGAAATCTTACTCAATATTGAATTGTAATCTTATCCATATTAAATTTTGCATCAATGATTTTACGTTACAACATACAATGATTTTAACTCTAGAATTAAAATTAAACAAGCCTAATCTAATTTTTCTAATACAAAATAAAAATCTTATTTTAATTTATCTCGTGTTATAATATGATTTTCTTTCGGTAAAAAGGAAATTCATGCTGTAGTTAACAAGATAGAGATACAAATCGAATATTCGTCTGGGGAATTTTTTACAAAGAAGAAAAAGACATACAAGCATGAATATTTTTATTACACAAATTACAATATAAATAAAATAGAAGAAAATGTATCAAAAGAGATG
>Ga0157364_1007486_pt1 | contig 11298 bp, 3 predicted proteins | sample AttsexASBM2_FD_111476 | JGI IMG/M metagenome (GOLD analysis project Ga0157364, IMG submission 111476) | Fungus gardens microbial communities from leaf cutter ant in Ribeirão Preto, State of São Paulo, Brazil - Atta sexdens ASBM2 | ecosystem: Host-associated > Fungi > Mycelium > Unclassified ...
CAACGCACATCCAATCCCAAGTAGTACAATAAATCATCGTAACATTAAAATGATAACATCATCGTGACATCCAAATCCAAAATAATTATTAAAAGTTCAATTTCAATTGTTAACATTTTTCAATTTTTAACAATTCATCTTAACGTTATTTATCGCAATTTATTTTTTTTTTTTGTTTGGAAAGCAAAACTCCAAATTATCGAAATGACGTCAAAGTGACTCCAAAATAATTACTAAAAATCACTTTTCAATTAATAACCCAAGGAACATCAAGTCATAAAGGTCAAAATAATGACTTTTTATTCTAAAATTTGACTATTTATTGACATTAAAATTAAAATAAATTCATTTTAATTTTTTTAATAACTTTGTTTTTTTTAACTATTTATTTTAATTCATTTTCAACGTTGTTTGTGACGTTGTTTTGCTTGAAATGGGTAATTCATTATTATTTGTAGCTAATATTGACAGATATTACGAATTCCGAGAACGATCGTTTCATGTGTTTCCGACTTGTTTAATATTTGATTAATTAGTGTTGAGTGGAACGTGAAGGGAATGGAGATGGAATACTACCTATTCTTTTTAGATGACAAGCGCAGAAACCGCAGAATCGCTGATTCTGTTGCAGCATAGTTCAATTACTCGCATTAGTTTGCAACAGATTACATTGCTATATTACCGGTTGTATTTTTCAGCGTCTGTTTGATTTTCTGTCTGATAGAACGTTCATTTCGATGGCGGGTATCTCGATCGGCCAATTGATCTTATAGTTCCGCCGCTTCGCCTTCATCCTTTTGTATGTCTTCCAAATGTTTCGATAAATGTTTAATAAAAACAGGAATCGTTAAATTTTGATCTTAAGTTTTACTGCCCAATTATTGTATAAATGAACAATATGAATTTTTTTCTTTTTCAATCCCTAGCAAAAATAAAAAAATCAGAGCGTAAGTCGATATAAAGAGAAAGTAACAAAGTAATAAACGATTGTTAACAAAAATTGAAACAAAACGCGTAAAAAAAGCGTTAATATCTCTTCGTTTCGATGTTTCAATTTTCATTTTCTAGAAGTTTCGTTTGTATTTCTGATACTCTTCGATTTACGCTCCGATTTTTATTTTCGCCAGAGATTAAATAAAAAAAAGCTAAAATATGAATATATTTTAAATCCTGCAGTCATTAATTCTCTGACTAGAAGTACGTATTCGCGAAAGTCGCGAGTATTTGCAGTAGAGGCAGATAAATTTTTAATACATAGAATAATCGATCGGAGCGTTTCACGGTATCGTTATATCCTTCATAAAATATCTGAATCTGAATTAATGCGTGTCATTGTGTATTCCTGCGTAATTTGTTTGTTGAAAAAAAGGAAAAGAGAGAAAGAATTTTATTATGTTCTATCATACTCGCGAAGAATTTAATATTTTGTATATTGAATCTGCTTTTGTGTCAAAAACTGACGCCACGCGTCAGACCCAGCGCCACGTCCGCCCGTAGTTTGATGTACTCCACTGCGGGCTGACCATACCGCAAACACTATCGAGTTCACTCGCTTGTGTTACCTCGCATTTGGTAATAGTCGAAGGCTATATGCGCAATAATTTAATTTCAAAAACGTCATATTGTTGAAACATTGTTGATTAGACAGAAACAAAATAGAAGCCTTCCATTTGGTGACAAATCGACACAAGTCATTCTATTATATTTTTGTCACTCAAGAAAAATAGAACGAAGTATAAGTTCGTATCGACTTATGTCACTCATATCCATTTTTACTAATGTAGATTAATTTTTAATCTCGATTTAACTTACTTGTTATCTTTTAAGAATTAGAAAGAGATAAAAAGTAAAATTAACTTGAGATTAAAATTAATCTGCATTAAATTGGTAGAAATGAGTTTAAACGAAAAGTATAATATATTGAAAATAATATTAAATGAAAATCGATCGATAAAATGTCATATTCGATGGTGGTTCTTTGTGCCTAATAATATTTCTTGTGTCTGTTGAAAATATTGATTGTAGTACAAAACACTCAATAAATTGACGTAAGCATTTAATATTAAACAAAAACTAAATTAAGAAACAGTTTTATTAAAAAATAATATTTATTTTAATACTATTTATAATAATTTAATATTTTTTTATTGGTACTTTAGCTTTTATCTACTTTAGCTTTTATTACTGCCTTTTTCGAGGAAATGGAATAAATTGAGAATGCTTTATATTTATAACAGTCAATTAAGACTGTACAATATTGGAAACATAATATTATACTTCAATAAAGCAACTTCACGTCCTTTACATTCTTTACGTCTTGTCGCAAATATAAACGTCTTGATCGATGTTCAACTTTAATATTATCACATTTTTTGTAACAAAATACATCAGATATTTTATCGAAATATGCTTCTGATGCATTTAGATATCACGTTTCTATATTGATATATCTTTTTGTATAACAGTTTTCAAAGTAGTGCAGACAATCGAATTCGCCTATAAAAAAAATATTGCGGTGAAGAAATTGAAGAAAATGAAGAGCTCAAACATTTTTCTTCGATCACTTTATTTTCGCAATAGAAAAGATAAACTGCTCGACTCGAATAGAACTATCTTCGCATTTTTTTTTCGATCGTCAAGTCGATGTACTTTATGTTTATGAGCAGCAAAAGGAAGAAAATCTAAATTGCGCAGATAAGTTTGTTGAGTCGGCTAAAGAGGAATATATATATACAAGCGCGATAGTCGAGACATTTATTTGAGCTTGTATTATTTATAGAGAGTCTCACGTTGCCCGTAAGAGCTGCCTTTATAACTTATCGAGTGGAAGTTTTTTAAATGAAGACTGCTGTCATGTTCTCTCTCACAGCTCTCTCTCTCTCTCTTCCTCTCTCTCTCTCTTTCTCTCTTCCATGACTGGAACTTTTTTCTTTTTAATCTCAGAAGTTTCTTTCTGATACGCGTATTGTACAAAAATTGTATAGCGGTACGCAAATGATAGGAATAAGGATAAGTGTGTTTTAACTATAATATTTTCTCTCTCTCTGAGATACGATTGCGTTAAGAGATTAATAAATGCAGTTCTTGGATTACGCTAATACGACAGCTCGTATAAATCAGACTTAGTTAACGCAAGCTTCCATTGGCGAAGTTTAATTGAACTACTGCAGTCTACGGTCTGCATCGAAACGAGGTGTAAAGTTACTTCGAGATCAATACCCGAGAAAATGGGACTGGTTTAAAAAATCATAACACGTGACTCCCAACGCACGTACTGGTTATTAACGACACGATCAAGAAGAGATGCTGACTTTAAATGAACTGACTGTGAAAAAATAATATGCAAATATAAAAAAATATGGAGCAGAAAATTTTTCAGTATACAAGATTCTGTTTTTATTTTTAAATCAATATTGACAAATCGTGTGCATTGCTTTTAGATTTAAATAAAGTTTTATTACAATATTATATAATCGCTTCGAAAATACGAAATATTTCATTTGAGGGAACAATGGAAAATATTGATAAATAAGCACACGCAAAGTGATAAAAAGTGATAGTAACAATTTATTTCCATTCCTTTTAATAAAACATTGTTTATTGAAAAATTTTAAAAACTTTTGTTTACAAATATGTTTTTGTTGTTGAAACGAGTGTTCATCGATTCTCATTAATACAAGTTTAAAACAAAAAAAAAATTGTTTTCTTTTCTTGTTTACCTGACACAATTTTCTCTAAACGAATTTTTTATTTTCGTTAAAACTAACTTATTTTTTTTATATGTAGAATTTTATATATGTAGGTTTGCGGTTATGTCACCGATAACCGACCACAGGATATTAAATAAACGTTTCTGATGCTGAATTTCACCAATGTAGAGAGAATTGGTATCCTGTAAGATCTATCAGTCACTACTGGCGTAGTGACGTAGTTTCTTCCGATTAAAATTGTTTCCTAACTGTCTCGTACGATTAACCGCTATCAGACATGGGCGCTAAATTATCGTCCGGATCGATCGTACCTATTACGATGCGATTGATTCTGCCATGTCTTGCATTGACAACGAATTATATTACACAAGTTTAGGTAGGTCGACTAAAAGAATGCTTCAGCAGCTTAACAATAAGTTGTCGAACAGCTGTATTATCTTTCATTTCGCAGATTATAGTAGCACTAATTCTGTATGCCGAGAGTCAAGGTCATAGCGACAAACATGCAACATTCGGACATTCATCCGGGAAAGGAAATAAAACTAGAATTGGAAAGCTTTGTTTCAAATCGAAGGAAATCTCTTTCGTTTCAATTTTTTTCTTGCTGCAATAGAGCAATAGTAACCGTAAATCGCAACGAGAATTTATGCAAACAGTCCCAGATACCGAAACAATCCTCGCTCTTTACAAGGTCTAGAAAACTAATTATTTTATCTTGATAATACATTCTCTTTATTTGCCGACGTGGGCGTATCGGAAAATCGGATCAGATATCGCGCGTCAGTTTAGAAATAAAAGCGACATTCTAATCTCTACGTATTGCTAGAATTTCCACTCAGAAATCTCATTTGCTTTTTTCCCTCCAGGTATTAAATCTATTTCATTTTCTATCTCTGTATTATGCGTGTTAGTTTTCTACTGTTCATTTGTACTCAATTTTCCTCGGAAGAACTGAATTAATGATGTTCTTGTCAAGGAGAAGAATAAAGAAAAAATTACATATATAAGTACAATTACATATAAAAAGTTTAGTGTTTTCAATTACATTATGTTAAACTTTTATTACGTTCCTTTACATTTACATTATATAAAATTCCTTTACATATGTAAAACAAATTTGTAATCATAAAATAATTACATAATAATCATAAAATTAATAAATAAAACTGAATATTATACTTACGCTTTATTATTACAAGTCCAAAATAAAATATTTTTCCTTTCGTATGAATTATAAAAATTTTATAATGAACAAGGTATAATACATAAAAAAGAAATGAGGTTTCTTTCATTTTCAAAGCGTACAAGATATTTATTGCAATAGAAATGATGTTATCAAAATAAACTGTTTGCTTTTGAGAACTAATTTATCCCAGCTTTTGTTTATATTCCAAAGAGACTTAGTTTTACTCTATTGATAAAGAATAAAATATAAAAAAATTTTTTGAAGGTATTGGACAGTCAAACGGAGTATCACTTCGTACATAGAGCTTTGCCGCATGTACGAAGCAAACGATCGGTGCCGCACACGCGAAAATTAAAGGTCGACCCTCTGGTAAGTTGATATCTCTTTTGCAAGTCGCGTGCTTACGCGAGAATTATTAGTATTATTACCATAAAGAAAAAAATGAAAGTTGTTAATAAAGCTGGCGGATTGTTGTATTTTTATTTTTTTATGCTGAAGAAAATTAAGCTTGGATGAATTTTATACATTTTCGGGACACGAGTGTGTATTTATAAATTTTATTCTTTATAATATTTGAGTTAAAGTAATTAACTCAATACACTCCAAATTTGTCACAAACAAACAGTAATTAAATTTAAATATTTCATTCTTAATCTAATCAGCAATTTAATGCAATCGCGATTGATATGTTATTTGGAGAAATTATTAAATTTGTCGATGATTTCAAAAATATATTTTACTGATTGTCAATCAAGTACCGTTTCGAGTGTTTGGAGAACAATGCGGAAGATTGCCAAGACAATTTCATCTCGTCAAATTTATCTCGACATAAAAGGGCAAGGGATATTTTACGACGTAAAAGAGGTTGAAGTATATTAAAAATTTAGGTGGCCATGGCGGTACAGCAGCCGGGTTTCAAGCGAGTGAAAAGAGGCTACAAACTCTTAAGCGTGGATAACCTCGTGCCGTTATACGAAATTAAGAATCCAGCAAATCCGGCGAGTAAGGATCCGACGGATCCTTTTTTCAAGTACCAGTGGTATCTGAAGAATGTCGGCCAGAACGGCGGCAAACCGAAACTGGATTTGAACGTCGAGGCTGCCTGGGCTCAGGGCGTCACGGGGAAGAACGTGACGACGGCTATAATGGACGATGGTAAGTGATAGAATATCCTAAAGAATACTATAGAATAAAGAATAAAAGTCAACACAAATTTTAAATGTCTTTATTTTTATTCTTCAACGTCAATAAATTCTGCAAATCATCATTTTGACATCAATCCAGATACCAGCACAGAGAGTTCATAACACTTCATACATATTCATCAATTCTGAATTTATTTTTTTTCAAATACAAAACGATAATTCTTTTCAGAACTTTTGAGATAAAATAATTCTTTTTTATCTGAAAATGAACTTAGAATTAATGGCATACGACTGAATTCTTTTTAAATTCTTTCTGAACTCTCCGTATTATCTGAGAAAATAAAGTCATCTTGACTTTCTTTTGATGTGTTATCTTAGGATATATTTTTCATTTCTTCTTCTTTTTTTCCCCGTATTCTCGAATCGACATTATCGAACTACAGGACTATCCCGAAGTCAAAACGGCGTTAAATTACACGCGCCCTCGAGTGCAGTTCGAGGGAACTGGCGGACTTTGAATCGATATCGCGCCGAGAGGGTAGCGCGAGTTACGCAACGCTCGCTCTCTCGTTTCACTGAAAGACGGAAAGATAAATTTTCCGCGCATCTGTCGTAACTGTATTCAACGATATAATATGATTGTCCGAATCCTTGTAAATATCCGCTTTTCATTAACGAGAGAAGAAATTAACAGAAATTACTTTACCTCTTCTTATTATTTTATCTTCTTTTTTCGTGCTTAGAACTTGTATTTATATTGTACGTTATACGTCGCACGTGGTGGCGCTTAACGTCACCGCCAACACAAAATCTATATGTATCAATAATGCCACTCTTCTATTACAGGTGTCGATTACATGCATCCGGATCTCAAATATAATTACGTAAGCACATTCGTTGCAATATTATATATTTTATCAAAAAAAATTTTACTTCTTTCACAAAAAATTTATTTTAAATCAAGAAGTTCGCGCGAAATTTTTAAAGAGAATATTTGCGTTGAGATCAATGGTGACTATTTTAATAAATATTTTTTTCGCGACTGCAATTTTATTTTCAGCTTTATTCGACAAGTAATAAGATCTTTTTGCATCAATTAATGAGATTTAATATCTAATATTTCGTAAAATGATAAAGATTTTGAAGGTTGCATTATGCGACTGCAAAACGTAATTCTATCACGATAATCCTGCGAATGTAATTTAATTTTAATAAATGCAGCATATTAAATATATTTACTAAACAGGATCACGCGAAAGTAATGCATAATGTTTCTACCACGAGGAATCTGGAAATATAATTTATTAATAATGCAGCAAAGTACGTTATACTAAATAGGATCACGCGAATATTCTCTCCATACTTTCGTACAAATGCCATTCTCCGTGCATCTTTCATAGAAGTATGCCAGGAATTCCAAATCACAGAAAACGAGAGACTTTGAAACCGGATAAAGTGTAGATAGAATAGAATAACTTGCAGTATTCGAGAGAAAAAAATCTAGTTATTTATTTGCTGTCAGCAGCAAATGTTTTATTGTTCTTTTATAATTTTTTTTATCTAAAAGCGTTATCTTTTTTTTTATTACTACTTTTATAATTAAAATTAGCAAACTCGATGCTTGTATACTTTGTTTATCATAATGACATTGAAAATAAAAAATTAAAGAGGTTCTCCAATTCAAAAAATGGAAAAAAATTACGTGACCTTTTTTATTTTAATAGAGCATTTATAAAGGATATATAATCATCTTCTAAAAAATAAATAGTAAAACTATAATTTGTTATTGAAAAAAATTTTTTTTGTGATAAAAATGAATATTTATGTGGACAATATTAAAAAGAATTATTAACAGTAATTATTTAAATTTAATTTAAATATTGATAATTCTAGTGGAAACAACGTTGTATTAGTGGGTTGTTATATTTAAAGAGAATTGAGTAATTCATAACATTTCATACTTTTACATAAAAATAAAATTTTATTTTTTTAATTCCAAAATGTCCTTTAAATTTCATTCTTTTATATAACTCTTTAAAATTCTTATATTTCTTTTACAATTAAATTACTCAAAATCTTCTTTCTCATAAGAATTTAAGCTAATTTTAGAAAATTATTTAAACAAACTTATACGATCACAAAATTTGAAAAAATTCAGAGATGTCTTCATATTAACTTATTTTCTTATATTTGACAAACTTATATTTGAAATCAATATTTCAAATTCTTCTTTTATATGAAAAGACTGGAGAATCTTCTTAATAATCGCAAGTCACTAAAGTCGACATTCCCTTTCAGAACGCGAAAGCTTCTTACGATTTTAGCAGTAACGATCCATATCCGTACCCGAGGTACACCGACGACTGGTTTAATAGGTAAGAATATATTTTATATACAAAGAAAGAATTACGTTCTTGAGAGAGAATAGAACGTCGTTAAAGTTAATCAAGTTTGAGTCAAAGAAGTAGATAAATAAATCGCGCGGATGAGAGTAGTCCGAGCGCTCTTAACCGAGGGCGTGGAGACAAAGGCATTTGTGTTTGAAAGTAAAACAAAAGCGCGTCCTACATCCGCGCGCTGTGAATCGCTCGGCGAACATCCGCGCCATAATAATCAGTACAGTAACCAGAAAACCTAAAGCTTTACGGTCTTTTGTCATGGGAAGCCACGGCACGAGATGCGCTGGGGAGGTCGCAGCTGCGCGCGACAATGGAGTGTGCGGCGTCGGAGTGGCGTACGACTCGAAGATCGCGGGGATCCGAATGCTGGACCAGCCGTACATGACCGATCTGATCGAGGCGAACAGTATGGGCCACGAACCCGATCTCATAGACATTTACAGCGCCTCTTGGGGACCCACGGACGATGGGAAGACGGTGGATGGACCTCGCAACGCGACCATGAGGGCCATCGTACGCGGCGTTAATGAGGTACACGTGACATAATTACTTACTCACAACACGACCATTAGCGAGATTAATTGAATCACTGATATTATCTGTAACAATAAAATCAATATCGAATACGAAAGCCTTTCGCTATCAATTCTTGCATTAATTAAAATCAAAAAGAGACTCGAAAAATATATCAGCGTTAATAGCGAATAATGAAGATTACTTTCCCTTTTTCAATTTCTTCTTTAATTTCTTTTTTCAGTCTAATAATTTAGTTACAATCTGCGTAAAAATATCCCAAAAATAAACAAGGGGAAACAATTAAATTATAAGAATCATTTTTACGATAAAAATTTATCCAAGCAGAACAACAAGTCATGATAACGTTAAAATGAATCGAAAATAATTGAAAAATGACTTTTAATGATTTTGGAATCATTATCATTTTAATATCATAATGACTCGTTGTTTTGCTTGGATAAACGCTCATTGTCCAATTCATGATTCACACGATGCGTAAAGCTGGAATCAGACTATGCATTGAAGATTGAAAATTAAAGATTGAAATTTCACCAATGAGGACAAAAAAATTTTAGCTCCTTTTGTTCTGATTAGTCAAACTTCCATCTTTTAATCTTCAATCTCATTCTTCAACGCGTAGTCTGATTCCGACCTAAGAAAGTTTTTTGAAGATCCTCTAAGATTGACTTTAATATAAGTATTTTAATAAATTTTGTGTGTGAAGATAAATTTTTACTTCTCTCCCTAACTGAAATCTTGAACTCTATGCTTCCCAAGGAAGCACAAAAATTAACAAAAAGTAAAAAAAAATCACTTTATTTTTATTCTTAACGTCAATAAAATCAAATTTTATAAAAAAAAATCATTTTAACTCTCTCTTGACTTGTATTTCTTGAGCTATGATCCCGAAAAGATGTTTAATTTTTAGTCTGTTTCTTAAATTAAAAGAAAAGAAAATATTAATTATTATTATATTATCGCTCATTCATGACCCTTGTTTGTTCTTATATATTAGGGGAGAAATGGATTGGGTAATATCTATGTCTGGGCATCGGGGGACGGCGGAGAGGAGGATGACTGTAACTGTGACGGATACGCCGCGAGTATGTGGACCATCAGTATCAACAGTGCCATCAACGACGGTCAGAACGCGCATTATGATGAGAGCTGCTCCAGCACTCTGGCTTCCACCTTCAGCAATGGTGCCAAGGATCCTAACACGGGAGTGGTAAGTTGAGTTACTGCATAAAAAGATTGTCTTTTCGAAAACGACTTTATTAAAAAAGAGAAATGTTACACAAAATTTTATTTATACCACACTGATGAAGAAAATGTAGTCTCTAACCGCGGTCCCTTCTCTTTCATAGTAAAATTATTTTAAAGATTTTTTTTTTATTTCATTATATGCGTTTTTACAGGCCACCACGGATTTATATGGAAAATGCACGACGACACATAGCGGGACTTCCGCCGCGGCACCGGAAGCCGCGGGAGTGTTTGCGCTAGCTCTTGAAGCCAAGTAAGTATATTTTTTTTCTCTTTATTAATTTTTTTTCTCTTTATTATTTTTTTATATTTCATATTGACGCAGCGCGTAATATTCAGTTTAAATTTATAATTATTACATTGAATATAAAACTCTTAGGAAAAAATGTTTCAATATACTAATTAACTATTCAGTAACTGATGATATTTTACCAGTAACCGATTAAATATATCATCAGTTACTGAATAGTTAATTAGTATATTGAAACATTTTGAAAGAAAAACCGTAAAAATACTCCATTTATTTAACGTTTTCATATTAATATTTTTAAATATTCGATAATCAGTTTCCTCAAATTCATTGCGTACAATTAATCTACAATGCGATCGCAAATTCGTTTTAAAGTCACAAAAATAGCCGTGACATTAATTATTGACGTTTGTGACTGTCGCGACTGCTTTTGCGACTTTAGAACGAGTTTGCGACCGCATTGTAGACTAACAATAAGAATAATTTTGTCATAGAAAAATTTTATGTAGGAAGTACCATCAATTTTTAGTAATAATAAACTAAAAATTTTTCTCTGATGCTGTTATAACTTCGTACTCTAAGCTGAAAGAACTTCCGTTTCTAGTCCGCAACTGACCTGGAGAGATATTCAGCATTTGACCGTCCTAACTTCGAAAAGAAATTCTCTATTCGACGCGAAGGATAGATTTCATTGGACCATGAATGGCGTTGGACTCGAGTTCAATCATCTTTTTGGATATGGCGTCTTGGACGCGGGCGCTATGGTAGCTCTAGCTAAAAAATGGAAGACGGTACCACCAAGATATCACTGCGAAGCTGGTTCTAC
>Ga0157364_1007487_pt1 | contig 11297 bp, 6 predicted proteins | sample AttsexASBM2_FD_111476 | JGI IMG/M metagenome (GOLD analysis project Ga0157364, IMG submission 111476) | Fungus gardens microbial communities from leaf cutter ant in Ribeirão Preto, State of São Paulo, Brazil - Atta sexdens ASBM2 | ecosystem: Host-associated > Fungi > Mycelium > Unclassified ...
TCTCTGTCTCTCTCTCTCTCTCTCTCTCTCTCGCATGCCGCGATCTGCTTGTGATTCAAAACCTCAGGACACTTGTTGCATTGCCTGCTTACTCACACACTCGAGCGTTTGCGCGACGGTGGAACTGTTTTACGTTCAAGTCGGCGTTAGGCGGCGGGATTCATCGGCTCCAGAGAGGAGAGCCCGCGTTATGTCACAGTGCCGCGTTGCGCAACGCGATACCACTACCGCTGTGTCAAGGATGGTGGATTTCGAGTTGATGCTGTTATATCGCAAGGGTTGCAGAAATTGACCGATTCGGTACACGCAATTTACCTTTGACGACTTGCACCTTTAATGCGCGTCCGATCGATACGTTACGTGTTACAGTTCATAGCGCGCAATTTGCCGTTCGAAGTTAATCGGAAGTCCCCGTAATCGAGCGAGAATAACGAGCAAAACTTCCGCTAAGAGCTCTGTTGAAAGTCGTAAAGTTGCAACTACATTTAAGAATGATTCATTGATTTATATTTGTTGTGAAATCTTTTAAATTCCAATTCACTGAGAAGTAAGGATTAAAGGATAAATGAAAGAGTCTTTAATAATAGTCTTTAATAAGAGAGCGTTAAATACGAAAAGCTAAAATGTAGATTTTATTTATTTAATATATAATCTGTTTGCTTAATATATAATCTGTGTTGTTTCATTATACTTAAACTCGCGTAAAGAAATGCGATAGTGTCGCTGGGCTTAGCACTAAGACATTACCATCTCTTGAAATATGTTACGCAATACAAAATTTGTTTATTAGATAAGTACTCGTCATTCCTTTTTATAATGTCATATATTAAATATTATTATCGAGAAGAATTCTAATTATTCAATAATTTATTTTCGTTTTACCGGTACTCTGATGCAATCCGTTATCCTTTCACAAGTCCGAATCGAAATATTACTAGTAACTGTAGACTGACAATCGATTAAAAATACAATATATAAATTGTTTCGAATTTTCACTTGAGAAACATATCTTTTTTTTTGCTTTTATTTTCTCTGAGTTCGTTGCAAGATTTCGGATAAATCTTATCGAATTATATCCCTTCTTTCATGGAATTGGTGCAGTTATACGCACACGTATATACATCAATCTCCGTCGGCTTTCTCGGCCTCTCACAGAGGCTGCCATCCACCTTGATTAAGTTATGTCGCCCTCTTCCCCCCCCCTTTACTTCCTTAGAGAGAAACGTTTCCTATTAAGAGGCGGCGAACATCCCTCCGGCTGAACACCTCCTCTCGCAGAAGACATCAAAGTTCCGTTATACTGCTCATGAATTTTCCCCAGTGGGCGTCGCACGTAAAACGATGCCACGTGACAGCGATACTCGGAGAGCAGGAAGGGCCATTCGCACGCGCATTAACGTGTTGATTGACAATGGTAGTTGCGTATTATTATTGCACGAACGTGCACTTGGGTATGACGCCTCGATCGGGTGAAATTGCTTAATTATCCGCCCGAGCGATGTTTCTGTGTGAATATACGCAAAAGTGGCGCAACGTTTGAGAAACGAAGGAAGATGAAGATCTGGTCGATATATCCTATTTCCATAGTCGCTATATTTCTGTCGTATTTTTAGCATAAAATCTGGATTAGTACTAGCAACTTATTTCTGTATTAATACATATGATTATCCTAAAATACGCAGCATGAAATTATATTCCTACAGGAAGAAGATTTTACCGATTTTGTCCATGGAAATGATATTAGTAATATTATTTGGACATATATTTTTATAAACTATATGGGGGGGGATTCATTTCTTGTACTTATTATATACATATATCGTTGTGTCTCACTCAATCGTTGTGTCAAACTCATTCATCTGTCCTTATCTAATATATTGCAACGCTATCTCTTAGTAGATCGAACACTTACCGCTAGACACAATTATTGCTTTGTTTACCATTCCAAATCTTTGCTCAGTGTTCGTATACACGTCATTTGCAGATCGATATAAATCATTCTTTTGAAGTTTTGAATCTTACGATTAGTTTCATAAACTCAGTATTGTTTGTGCATATAATGCGCTGAGTGCTGCACTATTGTTTGGTCCATATGAACTATAAAACTTTTGTATTATGAAAACATCTACGTTAGGTTCTACTTAGTTTGAGTTTAAAAAAATGTAAGTTTTAACTTTTTTTTCTGATTTTAATATAAAGTCTATTGCAGCACTCTCAAATTTTGCATCTATTTTAACCCAGCAAAAGGATTTTTGATTTTGTTCAGTAAATTCGGAGATTTATATCGATCTGAAAAATCCCAACAATTTGGCCACTCCAGCATCCCCAAGAATTTATATTTTAGACATATGTAAGAACACAATACTAGAAATTAAATGTATGTCTATAACGATTTCGAAACTGGATCTTTTAATGCTTAAATAATTCAATCTTGAATTACTATATATACTATATATATATACTTACACATATATTATATTTGTACTTCTTCGAACTGCGAGCGAAATTATTTTCCCGAACTATTTTAATTTTTAGTATTGATATATTTTTATCTTGTTTGAAAGATATATATGGATAATAAATTATAAAAGCTTTTTATAATAAAAATAACAGTGTAGTGCAGTATTAATTCTTCAAATGTCATTCTTGACACGGCATACTCAGCTCTTTTAAAAAATTATTTTTTTCGAAATTTCTGTATACTTTATTGTTTATAATTTTTTTTGCTAAAGGTATAATATATATATATATATATATATATATATATATATATATATTTATTTATTTGACGTTGTATTCCTTAATATCTGGTATTTTGTTGATAAAGAAAATTTGTTACAATATGTTCATTTTTATTAAAATTATAAAGTTTAGTTGGATATATCAACATAGCGTGTTGCACCAGTAATAAAATATATAATGTGACATTGAAGATTAAAATCTTGTCAGAGGGCAAAAAAGTGGAGTAAAAATTTTTTTGAATATATTTAAAATATATAGAAGTTTTAAAGAGAGCGATGTTCTTTCTTTCTTTGTTACAGATTACAGAGACGTATGCATTCCTGCCGCGAGAAGCAGTAACGCGATTTCTGCTAGGTTGTACAGAATGTCAGCGACGTCCGCGGACGCCCAGTCCAACGAACTTATCTAATCAGTCGCAGTCCACTCAGTCAGCAACGCTGGGGTCAACGTCAACCTCACTGAGTCCGAATCCCGGTAACGCCGCTCTTGCGACCTCGTCGTCGACGACATCTTCGTCGGTGCAAAATAGCTCTAAGCCGCGTAACGGCGGCCAACATGCGTCATCGGAAGGCAAGAACTTGCACAACTACAGGCACCAAAAGCAGCATAAGACCGGCGCTGGTAGCGCCGCTGCAGACTCGAAACTCGACAAGGACAAAGACGAGAAGTACAATCCACTAAGTATTACGAACTTATTGAAGAAGGACTCGGTGAACGGTGGTTATCTCGCGAGTTCGGACACTTTGCCGGAATCGAGGCGAACACCAGAGTCAGATCGGGCGAGTTCGAAGAGCTCGGCATCATCAAAGAGAAAACGGATGCTGCCGGAGGGACGGACACCATCGCCACAACCCAGCCAGCCGTTGCCGAGGCCATGGAGCCCCGGACTGGATCCCAAGAACACGCCCATCGACTACAGCTTACCTATCACCACCTCGTATTTGAAACATCAGCAGAGACTGCTCCAGGAGAAGAACAAGGCAGCAGCTACTAATGCGCTAAGAGAACCTGAAATGACGGAATCGAATGCCATCACGACGCCACTCGTCGAGGAGACCGAGAGTGCCGAGAGGGAAAGATTTTCACCAGCGACTGGACTGATCGACACGAACCTCAACCTACTGGCGACTATCCAGCATTTGCACTGCCAAGTGATGTTGGCGCTCACCGAACGATTGAGACCGTCATTCGCCGTGCCGAGTCCTTTAGTTTTACCACCAGCATCGACTAACGTTTTGGCGGGTACGATAATGATGGGCACGGAAGTTTCGGTTCAAACAGGAGAGAATCATTCGTGAATTAATCGGTACGGAGAGAAAGAGAATGACCGATTTTTATAGTGACTTTCTTAGGAGGTGCGTAAAAGGCAATATATTATGATTATCAAGAAGCGACAAATTAGTATTTCCGTGAACAGAATTAATTCCCATCGATAATACTGCCTGAAAGTCTTGCATAAATCGAGATTATATATTCGTTATAGACAAGCGTTCGCGATAAAAATATTAAGCCGATTAGACAATGGAAATTTGTATTTAACAAAAAGTTAAAATCAACCGCCTTATTTGCGATTTTGTCGCAGTCACGCGGTTACATCAATTGAGGCTCCGCATACAAAATGTCGATCGCGGTCACTCTTCATCTTTAATTCGTTCCTAAATACGGTATCCGTTTGATGTGCGCGATTGCGAATACAGCGACGGCTGATCACTATCCCGCTTTTGGTCGAGAAGTGAAACGATAGATAAACGCAATTACATATTGAACCGGACGGGATCGATTATTGTCGTCGTGTTCGTGTCACATTTCATCCGATCAGGCCGACCAGTCTGACGCTTGCTTGCGTCCGACGTCACCCGATATAGACGACGGGCCAAGCGAGCAGAATAATTTCCCAAGTCTGTCGAAATACGGGTCGATGTGTCAGAGATTCGCGCTTTCTATGTCCGATATTTAGAAATCCGTTACGCGGAGAGCGGATCGCGATCTGGCCACCGCTGGACTCGGTTCCGAATCGATCTATCTAGATGGGGCAAAAGCGACAGTCCGCGCGACGACACCGCGAAGGTCCTGAATATTCAACGAGCCAACGAGATGGAGGGAGTCCGAGGGGAAAAGAGAAGGATGGAGAAGGAGATCCGTTTTCGAGTGTCATCCGATGAATCTGACAACATTCAGCGTCGTTGTCGACCTGACAAATTGTCTTTCATCTTTTAAGCGCGACGATTCGCTCCGACTAATTATAACATGTACCAAAATGGTCAATTGCTCTAGATGAATGATGAATTTTTGTATTTTATCGTCTTCCCGTAGTGAGAATATCTCGGCGCTAATAATTTCTATGTTATAAATCATAAAAAACAGATTACGCAAGTTAAGCTTCGGAGCGATAAATAAATAATGTAACATTACCTGTCGATACTGTTCAATCTTTCAGAGGATGAACTTTCTTTTAACAGAATTTTATTTAAGGCTCGTTGGAAGAAAAGAGAGAAAACTTTTCCGGGGAAACATGCTTGTCGAGTTTGAAGAAACTTGTTTCGTCTTTTTGTCTGTTTAAGCGATGTAATACCCTCTCAATCTCGGACGATATGAATTAATGTCGTTTAATATGCGATCGAGTAACATCTCATTAACAAGGAAAGGCTGCATCTAGTCGGCGTCTTATTCTATCTTTTAATGGTAATAATATCGCGTGTAATTACACGCATTGAGGGGATATCCAAGGCGAGTCTGAACGCGCGACTTGTTTTGTAACGTTTCGCCGAACCGATATTATCTGCGAGTCACAAACTTCTCTTATATTGTACTAATTATCATGTTATTGCCATTATTAACGCAGCGACTTTTTGACGATACCGCGTCGCGATTGCCTGATTGGATACATTATTTCAGATGAGAAATTGAATGTATTTTTAATTAAACATATTTTATATCTGTTTTGAATGAAAAAAATGTGCGTTCAATCATTACATTATACAATATAATCTCCTCTTTTATTTATTTTATTTTTAAAAAATCTGTTTTTTTAATTTTGCTTCTAGAATAAAAACAGTCAAATCATATATTTCAGATTTATGTCTTTCTATTAAAATAAATGTCGAGATGATATTAATTTGATAAAATTGAGATTTATTTGAAAAAAATATAAATAATCATTCTTTGATTGCTCGTGTCTTTTGTGAAAATTATTTGCAAATGATTGACTTAGACATACCTTCGTAAAATAACTTGTTCATTTTGCGATCGCCGAATCCGATACTGAATATATACCAAAGGCAGCATCACTTCGAGCTCTCGCTTTGAGAGCGACTCTCGTCTTCGTAGAGCAAACCGCAGGTAAGATGAATCGGTTGCAGTTAGAAATCGATTGTTTCTCCCATCGAGACCACGACGACAGTCCTCGGGCGGGGAAATCCGTTTCGTGTCTGATTGTGTACGTAACCTAGCCTTCTCCCCATGTGTATGATATTACTCGAAGTAGCTCGTCTTTCGTGTATGATATAATATAGCGTCATTAGCCGGTGAAGAAAAGTAGGTAAGGTACACCGGTAAAATAGGCCTTAAGGTGTGCTTGCAGACAAAAAGATGTTTATACTAGAAGTTCGATAATTATTGTGAAAGTAGACGAGGATTAAGAACCCTTGAGAATGTTATCGGACATATTATATTATACATATTATATTATATATATATATATATATATATATATATACACACACACATATTATTTTGTACATAATCGTTGTACCATAGTGCGTATAGTCTATACCGAGCAAGAGCGCGTGATTATATTATTACAATGATCGTTCTTTTATCACGGTTTTGTGTATCGTTATCATCATTATTAATATTATTATTATCACACGGATGACTACTATTTTTCGTACTATTGCTCTTATTGCTCTCTCTCTCTTATCATTATTTTATTATAATTATTAATTATTATCACATGAGTATTATATTACTGTATTAATGTTATTATATTTAAATTGTGCGCGCAGAACAAACGGAAAAATATATGAAATTGAAATACTCAAAAATATTGCATATAATTTATACCATACCCAAAAGAGGTATATTCTTTCCTGTTTTCCTACGATATCTGTTTCAATTTTCAAGTCCGCTTCTTGTTTCTACATTTTTCCTACACTGCCTTTTAATTAACATTATCATTCAAGATAGTTTGATTCTTGGAAAGAAATTGTAAAAATTAAGATTGTTTATTCCTGACTACAGCATTGCATTTTGTCGTAGCGCGTAATAACGCCGTTGCATATAATCACCAGATATATTCCGGATATAATTATACACAGGATATAAGGAACGACTGTGCGGAGTGATTAACTACGTCTGTTTCATTGCGACTGTCGCATTATGAGAATGTAAGTATCAAATTTATTTATATCCAATCAATATTTCAAAATGCCCGAAAAACTTTGATCGATCGCTGGACATATGCAATACATCGAAGAGGGACGATCTTGCGCGCAAAACGAACGCAATTGACACCTCACCCCCTCCTTTCCTTTCCTTTTTCACTTCCTGCCCTGGTATAGTACTAGATAGAAGCAGTCGCGTCTGACGTACTTTAATATCGCGAACAAAGAGGACGAAATGATCGTGTTGCCTTTAACAAAGGAGAGGGAAGGCAACGTCGACGACTCACCTGCTTTCTCTCTCTCTCTCTCTCTCTCTCTCTCTCTCTCTCTCTTACCGTGGTGCGAGGATCGTTTCTCGCAGAGGAGGCACCATAGGTAATGCAGTCTTTACTCATCCGGCTGTTGCCAACGTTGTAGCGACCTCGTTCCATCAACTTCTACGCGTTCCCCCTAGCTAGCTATCTCCTTCGTTTCCTCTTTCCCTCCTCTCCTCTCGCTTTTTCTCTTTCTCTCTCTCGTTCGTTGGTTCTGTCTTTCCCTTTCAGTCCTCAGCCCTCAGGAAAACTCAACCCCCTACCCTCAGTTCCAATAAGGCTGCCGCCTCCACTTCGTTTCCACCTCCTACTCTCCCTCTGCCACCCTGCTCTGCTTTTCACCCTCTGCTTCTCTCACGTGCTCCCCTCCCCCCCTCCCTCCTTCGACTGAGTCTCCCTTTTCTTCTCTCTCTCTCTCTCTCTCTCTCTCTCTCTCTCTGTGTGTGTTTCTCTCCATCTCTTTCCCTTTTGCGCACCCTCAAGCAACCCTCCGTCGTATCCTAAAGCCCCGCTTCCACAGAAGAGCCAAGCCTCTCTCGCACTCTCTTCGCCACGGCATTGTTGCTATCGATTCGGACTTGGAAACGTGTTTTTCTTCGGATATTTCGTGGCCACCGTCGGTTACGACCACTGCCGCTCGACCGGATAACGAGGATTCTAGAAAGGCGGGTGTATGTCCAACCCTCGATTCACCCTTTTTCACGTCTTTTTCTACGTGTGTGTGTGTGTGTGTGTGTGTGTGTGTCTCTCTGAGTTTCCACATTACCACTTCCGCCGTTATATTTCCCGCGCTTAAGTGCGGCGCGCCTTTTGCGCCCGCAATAAATATTTGATTTCATGTGCGAATTTTGTGTATTCGTTCTTCTCTCGTTTTCATCCGTACATTTTTGCTTTTCCCGAGTCTGTTTATCTTATCTTTGCTACATTTGTGCAGTCGCCATATTTACGTAAAAATTAATTTTGTAATCGATGGAGCACGATGCAGTTTCAAGTTAAATTTATAATAACAATCAATACAAATAATCTGTTTTTTCATCATTACAAATAATATAATAACTATTTATGGAACATATACTATGATAATATACTATGATAACGAGCAATGATTCATTTATTCGATCAAAGAATATTTTAAATTTCTCTCTTTTTCCTTAAATTTACTTTTTATATTATATCCTTTTATTAGTTATTATATAAAATTATATATGTACAATATTTCCATAATATTTGTGACATCTACGACATTTAAATAATGATCGATACACTTTCCACGTGTTTTATTTTTTGTATATACTTACGATTTGACTGCTTATAACTTTTAATGATTTACTTTTGCACTTTATGCGAACAGCGCTTTTATACAATTTAAATTTAATATGTTTTCAATTTTACTTTTTTTCTTAAAATTTCATGTACCTTTAACCGTGTTTTTTTCATTCTAAAAATTTCTTTCTATTCCATAATTTGTGCTAAAAAGAATCAAAAATATATAATTGAAATATCTGCGATATCTGCAACACTGTAATAATAACATTAATACGCACTAACGATCGTATTTAGCTCTTGTTGGTATTTTTTATTATTTGTTTGATTTATTATCACAGTCTAATTTTACTCAATTTTTTAAAATTATATAAATGTAAATTCTAAGATATATCTACATATATAAATAAAAATATTGTGAATATTTTGAGTTACAATCATTTTTCTCCATCATGTTGTTCTCCTACAAATTGTTTTTACTGTTTTATCGATTTTTAGTTATTTTACTCCCGGCTCCGTCTTTACATCAAAGCAGTAGTTGTGATCTGACAATTCGATATCGATAAGTCGCTAGCGGAGTTTGACGCGATGAGAAACTCCCATTAGATTCGATGGCCGTAAGCTGCGTTCCCTCAGAGGTAGACTCGAACCACTTTCGTCGTCTTTGTTACGCTGAGATGTTCGCCGGCTTGGCTTCGATTGTTTCGCAAAGGCCATTGAGGAACCCGTGCCACTTTACGAAGCTGACGCGTCGCTGCAAATAGACAACCGGGACGCCCGGCGGCGAAATAAGGAAATCGCACGAGAGATTTCAACGAACGTTACGATATTAAGCTGCACGTTCGAATGCCGACTATTTGCTTGCGACACTCTCGCAACCTTTTATCAAATGTCTGAACTTGCTCAAATGTTAGAACAGTTTAAAGGTTTAAATATACTGATATTTTTTTTATTATTTACAACAGAACTTAAATAAGTAGTGCGTTTACAGCAAATATATAAGAAAACGCGCGATACTTGTTTCTTATATTTATAATTTGAATTTTTAAGTATTACATTTGTTGCAATATTATTTCAATAAAAAAAATATTACGCTTTTATAAGAAATAAAGATATGCGTTCTATGTTGTCTTTATTTATAATTCACAGGTTTTAGTTGTCCCGAGTAAAAGATTTTATATTGATGCGTCATGGATGTATACATATTACTTTTATACAAGATTCTGTATTACTTTCGTGGATTAAGAACAGGCCATAGTCAGCCGCTTCGGATTCAGATCGAGCGACATCGAAGAACGTCGGAGATTTCAACGATCGGCCATACTTTGGTCGGTGTGCGTGTACATGCAATCCGCCAATGCGTCGCGAAGAGTGCGCCATTGTCTCGCGATATATTCGTTCATCGCGCTGCTATAATTCTCGTTTCCGATGGACCATCCGATTAAGGCGCATCCCCCGCGCAATCCCCCGTGACCCGCAGTGGCGATATTACTGGGGGCTTAACTCGATTGAACGGCGATTTAACATTTCACCCTCGCTGGCTTGCGCGACGTATGTGACGTCCATTGTCCTTCAGGGATTCCGATTAAAAGAGAGAGAGAGAAAGAGAGAGAGCAAAAAAGGAAGGTTTATATGGACGAATAGATGACGAATAGTGATGACAATTGGAATTTTGTGATTTCAAATTGACTGAATGTAAAATAAGTGATGACTATGTTGCGTTAGTTTTTTCATGTTTTATGTGATGAAATAATTAATCTTGATAATCTTATAATAAGACAAAATAATTTTTTTTCTTTAATTTCTAAAAAATTGTCTATTATTGGAGACTCTCTGAGATTTTGAAAATATAATTATAAGAAATATTTTTTATCGGGAGGCCGAGGCAATATTTTTTGCAATAAATTTATTACACTTTTTTAAGATTAAATTTAGGAAATTTGGGGGAATTATTAATATTTCAGATTGTTTGCGTTGAAAGTCCGACAGCCATATCGGCACGCAATTATTATTTCTGAAATTAATTCATTTAAATGAATATATTTAATAGTTCAATATCTTAACATTCAGACCATAGTAGCGCTTCATATTTATATATAAAGTAAAATATTTTTTACCTCAATGCCAATAATTATGCAATACGACATATATTTTAAAAAATATACATACTTGCCTATACGGCAAAAATAATTTGAAATATCTTCGATATTTTGATTGAAGAATAAGAGAAATGAATACGCTGCAACATCTGTGATTTTCTCGCTTTCTAGAATATAGCAATGGTATTTTTGAGAATTTGCGAAGAACACTCCTATCACATCGTCGATATCGATCGCATCTGCGTCATACAAACAGAATCGTAACGTATTTGCGAATTTAGATCCAAATTTCTATGCGGTATTTTTTCACTATATTGCCTTTAGTATACGATAATCTCATATTAACCGAAATTCAAGTTCAAATTAAGCTAATTCAAGTTGTTATTCTTTTTTTTAAACTATATATATATATATATATATATATATATATATATATATACACACACATATACACACCGCTTTTATTTGAAAAATATTATATATATATTTTTATGACA
>Ga0157364_1007488_pt1 | contig 11296 bp, 6 predicted proteins | sample AttsexASBM2_FD_111476 | JGI IMG/M metagenome (GOLD analysis project Ga0157364, IMG submission 111476) | Fungus gardens microbial communities from leaf cutter ant in Ribeirão Preto, State of São Paulo, Brazil - Atta sexdens ASBM2 | ecosystem: Host-associated > Fungi > Mycelium > Unclassified ...
ATTATATATAATTATATATATATATATATAATTATATATGAAACATTTTTTTCCGGATAATTCTTAAAATAAGGAATGAAAATGAAAATTTTCTAATCTTTTGCTTTATTAGTTAATTTATCAGTTGCTTTTATAGTAATATAATAAATCCGAGATTTATCCTAAATTTTAATACAACTAATTATTGCAAATTAAATTCGTTCAGTCGAATTTTTAATTGACTGCTTTATTCGTGTCGCTCTACTAATTTCATTACAATATTATACTTTGCTATTTATATCATAATTATGTTATAATAATCATTATGGGATCATAAATTAAAGATAGGAATGCTGAATTAATGGGGCATCTTGTTAAATTAAATCTTATGTTTAACGGCTGCTGATAATTAGAAATGATTAATTGAGAATTTTAACAAGATTATTTGAAAAATCTTAATTAAAGTCCCATTAAAGAAAACAGTTATAGTATATGTTAAAAATTGTATAATATGTTTAAAAATTCTTATGCAATAAATAATCGATGCTTAATGCGTAGTAAATAAAATTAGCAGATTTGAGCACGAATATCGTGATAGATAAATATCAATATCCGCATTATGCTCATGTTTTGTGAGAAAATTGTGTCGACAACAGAAACCGAGTAAGATCTGTCATTTAATAATTATTTAAATGAAATATATTATTTAAAATAATTTTTAAATGACAAATTTTGCAATTAAACCATTATTAATCTATTAGCAGATTCTTTTTTAATTTTTGTTAGTATTTCGTTGACAATATTTATAGATACTTCTGTAAAAAATATAAACTCTCGTGCAAAATTTCTTTGTGGTTATATGTAAATTTATATAATATGTCGTCAAAAATTTAAGGAAAAACAGATATAATAATTAGGCAAAGGCTATAATTGGCATGTGGAGCGTCCACAAGATTTTTTCTTGTGGAAGGGGGAGGAGGGGAAGAAATTTTACCATACATAAGGAAAAAATGTTCAAATATTTTCTTCCTTGGTGACCCTACAATTCCTACAGTGTCGAATTGATGACCTTTTTTTCGTACTTTTTTATTTCTAAAAATTTTTATTTCTAAAAATTTCCTTTTTTATGTCGAGAAAAGTATGTATTTCGATTTTTTATTTTTTTATTTTTAAATTTTTAATCTCTACCAACACGCGCTTTCAATGCACGTCTCCCGATCAGAGAAGGGAGACCTTCCCTCCTTCTGGATATCCATAATAATTGTAATGAGATATATACAATTGTAATGAGATATATACATATAAAAGATTATTGTATATGCTACATTATGCATATACATACATTATATCTTTCGACTGCATGTTTTTTATGACATGCAAATTATCTGAGTATATCATCTTTTTTTACATGTATATAAAAAAACTTTTAAATAAAAATGTTTCTACTTGTTGCACGGCCAGTTTTCGATTATATATATTATACAAAAGTATCGAAAATGTAAATAAACATTAACATGTTTATTTTTTGTTGTAAAACTATTTGTAACTGATAAGAGAATAAATTAATAAAAATTTCCAAGTTATTTAATATTAATAATTATTTCATAAAATTTTTATAAAAAACCATCTGTTCTAACTTATAAAATCTACGACTAAAAAAGAGCTGGTAATTCTGATCAGGAATGTTTAGAAATTTTTTAAATAAAGGACGCAGTATATAAAACTTTCTAATCTTTCATCTCATTATCAGTCAATGCACTGTTAATGAATTTTCCATCAACAGTAGAAAGTTTACGTTTAAAAAAAAAAAAATGGTTGAACAATTAGGTTGAAATTCATTCAATTGAATTTAATCTTTAATTCATATTTTATATTTTTAAGAATTTATTTTGCTGTAAAATAATAAAAATGCGTGGCTCTTATCAACGTTTTATGTATCAAGATGTACAATCTAAATATTTATATAATCTAAATATCAATCTATATTTTAAAAGAAAACATATTTCTCTATTTCTCTTTCTCTCTCTCCCCTCTCTTTCTCTCTCTCTCTCTCTCTCTCTCTCTCTCTCTCTAAGAATAAATTGATAGAGCATTTTTTAAATTATATCTTTGATGAGAAAAATTCTCATAATATCTCTAACATTTAAAAAAATTTTTCATATTCTAAATTTATAAAAAATTCTGAAAAGTACCTTAAACTTCTTCATTTTATAAATTTTCTTCAGAAACGATAGAATGAGAAATCTTAAAGTATGTTAGAATTCACATATATGTATAAAGAATTCATTTTACAAAACACATAATTTCTTAGCATGTCTTAGCATTTCAGAAAGTGTTTCAATTTATATAAAAAATTCAAAAAAGTTATAAAATATAAGAATTATATAAGAATTTAGAAACATTCTAAAATCTGTATAGAAATTCTGAAAAAATATGTATGAAAATTCTTTTTCCAGGGAAAAGTTTTTTCCAGGAATATAACAAAAGAAAATAATGAAAGTTAATAACACTTTGATGCTTTTCAAGCCAAAAGAGGAATATAAATAATATTAAATAATATTAAATAGGTTAAAAAATATTAAAATAAATGTAGGTATAGGTATCTTGCTCCGAAAGAAAAGTATAAAAAGACATAACTCAATAACTGCCTAAACGTGCTGGGAGGCCGATTTTGGATGCGCGTTTCGGATGCGCGCTTATGTAGTTTCATACAATATCGCCGCATGCAAGTCGGCATGATACGAAATACGAATTCAGTTTCAGTAATTCAGTTTGTCTGTCTGCGTCTGCCTTTCCGTCGCTGTAGTTGGCTGGTAACACGTGGTGTTGCGTTGCGGCGGTGCACTGTGCAGTGTCTGGCGGCGTCCAACCCCTCCTCCGTCGAGGGGCTCCTCGGCGGCGCGCGTCGCCGGCGAACAAGGCGGTTCAGTCTTCAGACTCTTTAGCCCAGGCCAGTCGTGTCGCAAAGCGATGGCTGAACGGTGCGTCAACGAACAGGTATCCGCAGCGAGTACTGACAGGAAGGCTTCGTCAACGGCCGGTAAGCCACTATGCTGGCAACACCGGCTGTTTGGCAAGCAGCTCGCGCGTTGCAGTTACGTTAATGACACGAGGAAGTCAATCGACTCGGCGGCCGCCACTCTCGTCCACGAGGACGGCCGTCCGGCCTGCGAGATCGTCGGCATGTACTTCAGCTTCGTGAATCCCGGTGCGACCTGCGACGACTTCACTCGTCAACTGGTTGAGCTTTACGCGAGTGTCAACGGCGGAGGCGGTGGTAGCGGCGAGAAGAAAAAGAAATTCGAGGTGGTGCACGTGGTCCTCTGGAGTAACGTAACCGAGGTACTCGACTTTGACGAGAGCTTTCGCGCCCACGTAGCCGATCTACCTTGGCTCGCCGTGCCAAATCGCGACTACGAGAGAAAAGTAAGGATCTTTTTTTCGGTATGACCGAAAAAATCATTTGATTTTTTCACGCTTTCTCCATTTCTATTTTTTTTTTATTCCTTTTCTTTTAAATTTATGTGAGTTTTTAGTTTACATGATATTTCGCATGATAATATTTTGTACTAAATTGAAATTCTTTTACTGACCATTTTTACATGTTTGAAATGTATAGACATGTAACAATGGTATTCAGTTTAAAGAAAGTAAAAGCTTTGAAGTATTTTTATACATGCCGCCTCTTTTAGTCTTATACGTGCCGCTTTTTACTCGAAATAAGAAAAGCCAGTGATGTTGCCGACCTTGGTCAGTCTCAGGTAAATTTATGTAAATAGTGTAATGCCAAAGTATTCGAAGTAAAAATAATTCTTGAAGAATTCATGTAGTTAAAATAAAAATATAAATTAGAATAGACTTATAAAGATCGAACTGCTTCATTGATTCGCAATCTGCGATGATTGTTGAGATATTAAAAATTGCATAAAGAATAGTACTTGCTGCAAATAGGAATAAGTAATAATAAGTTTTTATTTCTTCGCTTTTCGTTAATATTTTTATTCTAATCAGATTCGGAATAATCGTTAAGGTTTGAAAGACGTTCGAAAAACATAAATTTGAAAAATAAATGATTCGAATTATCTCAGAAAAGATCGAATATTTGAAGAGAACATCTTTTTTATATAATATAATAAAAATTTTATGATTGCTCATCATTTATCGTAAACTTAAATTTATTTGTCAATATCATATAGAAAGAGCAATTTTGTTAAAATCTAAAAATTTAGCTAGAAACCAATTTAAAAATAATTTTGTTAGATCATCAAAATAATAATGCAAGATGTTAAATATAATGAATGAGGCTGCAAAAGAAGCTATGAAATTTTAGCAAGCAATTTAAGCGTCCTATGTATTAATTATTTTGATGGTCTAACAAAATTATCCTCAAATCTATATCTCTAGCTAAACTTTTAGATACCTTAGTATAACCATTCTTTCCTTGCAAATATCTTGAAAAATAAATTTTGGATCAGAGTATCGCTAAAATCAAAATTAAAGTACAAAATTTCATTGTTCATTTATATCTTCAATATTTAATTCACATTTCAAAGTTAAATAAAAACCTATTTTTCTCGGTTTGTGATATACAACTGATGGGATGTGTACGATGATCAAAGATAACAAAAATGCACATTTAAAAAGTTTTTAATTGCTCTAGCCGTTCAACAAACAAACGGTGAAGAGAGAGAGAGAGAGAAAGAAAGAGAGAGAGAGAGAGAGAGAGAGAGAGAGAAAGAATTTTGCCAGAACGCGTCTATACTGTAAACATCGCCTTAGGCAGCGATTTTGGGAATTGTATTCCCGCACGCATGGGATTTCATTCTAGCTGGAGGCGACAACGCACAACGACCTCCGTTTTTCATTTCAGTCACAAGCATTTTAACCCTTTCGAGCGGCACAGCCGCGCTATTTAAGATCCGAATGTTATTTGCGCGGACACGCCAGACGGAGGAAAGTCGGTTTCATGCATATTTCGTTTCCTTCGAGATCTTATTCACTAGCGCGATCTTTTTATTATCACCTGATATGCATTATCATTGATACGATACGGAGATATAAGCAAAATATTACGATAAATAAAATTGCGAAAGTGCAACTTGTAAGAAAAGATTCGCGTATGAGTGGTTTGGAGAGAAAGAGTGGTGTTTCAGGTGTAGTGAAGTATCTTATTGTTGCGTACTATCCGCTAATGCATCGTATTTCGAATTTCTCTTCGCCCGAGGGGCACTCGAAAAATTAGAGAGTAGGGAATATTTGACAATAGCATAGAAAACGTAGAAAGTGTAACTTTAAAATAATGGAGCGAGAGTTTTATAAAATTATATATAAAGTAGTCAGTTTCTTCTGAATGAAGATTTTTTTCGAACATAGGTTGAAATCGATCGCAATGAATCAAGCATCGAATTTTTATGCTTTGATATATCTTAAGATAAGATTTATTTCATAGCTAATTTTTTATATGGACTTTTATTTATTATTTAATCATATTATATCGAAACTTTCCGTTTAAGCTTTAATAGCAATGTACACGAATTATATTTCTTTCCAATTAAACGTGAATAATATTTGAAATGTTCAAATGTTGTTACTAAAGAAACACTGGACCATTTTGTATTCAGCCGAGGTATTTTAAATCGTTGATATTTATAATAGGGATATACTTATATAGGATGCAATACATACATTTAATCAATCTCAATTACGAAGCGACCGTAACGAATCGTAATCAACGTGAAGTATCATCGCAATTGGTTTTCGCTCATTATTTTCGCGCTTAAATTACTTTTGAGAGCGTCGTAATTACGAATACTTTGTGATAGTTTTGTTGAACAAAGAAACGGGGATAATAATTATCCTGTAATCTTCAATTTAATAGAAGATTACGATTTAAGAGAATTAGAGAATCACTATTCAGAGAGAATGATCTATTTTTTAAAAAGTATTATAACATTTTATATTTAATTAAAATACGATGACAGTTAAAACTGTCACATTTATTAAAAATAATATGGAAAAACAGTTCTTGCTGAAATAAAAATTTAGCTAAATATAGATCTGAAAATAAATTTTGTTGATTTATGAAAATAATTAAATAGGACGTTCAAGTTGATTGTTCGAATATCAAAACTTTTTCCAGCCTTGCTTGAGTTTCCTACGTAATTATTTTAGTTTTTAATGATCCAACAAAATTATTTTTATGTCTATATCTAAAATAATACTTATAAATATTTTGACACTAATATTTTTATCGCATTTTATAAAAAGTTAAATATCTTAATGAAAAAAAATCATAGAGAAGTTTTTGACCACGCATTTTAAGGTACAAAAATAGTGCTTCAAATTTTTGAATTTTTTTCTATGAAATTTTGTTCTTAAATTACATAAAATTAAAAATTGATATCTTTTGCAGTATTTTTGTCTTACATTGAAGCGCTGCAATTTGATGAAACATCATCGGACAAAATTTAATAGTATGGTTTATCATATTGCTTATCATTTCTGGCGGTCATTCGCCTTTTTCGCGCCTATTTTCAGTACTTTTCTATCTTCTCTATCATAAGGACTGTCCAAGCAAAAAACCTTCCCACACAAAAATTCACATATCCTCCAAACTACTTGACCGATTTTCAAAAGCAAACCCATTTTAGAAACGTCTTTTAATTACAATTAAAACTATATTTAAAAAAATTCTTAAAAATTACTTTTGACAAAAATTTTTAATTTTTTCTGGAATCCCCTTCATCATACTTTTTATGGTGGTCTCAGTCACTTCCTCGGATGTCCTCTTTCTTCGCTGTTTTTGGACTCTGAAAACCCTTTTTCCTTCTAGATTCTTCTTTACGGTTGATAGTCAAGTCTTTCTTGAAACGCCTAATAACTATTGACACCATTTTCCCGCAAACTCCCGCCTCCCGCGCGATTTTGATGAAACTCCATTCCGGATGTTCTTGAAAAATTTTGATTATGGATTTGCGTGTTTCTACTTCACTTGCCATTTTGCAATTGAGAACAAAGCGATTACGAAACTAACTGTTTCAATCGTTTCTTACATTCATTGCAAAGCTTACTAAATTAAAAAATTGTTTTTTTTTTAAAGTTTGGTTTGGAGGATATGTGAGTTTTTGTGTGGGAAAGTTTTTTTTTGGACAGTTCTTATATCTTCACGAGAGGATAGACTAGACTACAGTATCTATGGTTTCTAGGCGATCTATCATTGCTTCGATGTTTTAATCAGCAAGGATCATAGCTCGACATTTTTAAATCGTCTCGTAAGGAAATGCGCGTTTTTATCCGCAAGCAAAAACTAACGAGAAAGTTATTTCGTGTGGAAAAAAAAGGGATAGAACTGACGACTGGAGTACCTTCTATTCCAGATGATGGTCGACCCATATCTTCCTCAAATAGCGTTCCCTTTCCATGCGATAATGAAAAGAATCGGAACTCGGAAGATGAAGAAATGGAAAGACGGAGATGACTTTGTGCACGGTGTATGTTTTTCTTTATTCGCGCGGTCTTTTGCAATGAGATTGTTCATAAAAGATGAAGTGCGAACTACAGCACACTGTTTTCTCGCTCGAAAATTTGAACAACAGCCATGGATTTTAAATCATCTCTCCGTTCGCTTTCCTTTCTAATATATAATTGCGTTTTGAATTTTAATCAGAGAAATCAGCTTTTGATTTGAAATCATCGTTGATAATTTCATCTATATTTATGAGACTGCGACATTAAAATATATTATGAAGAAGCAAAATAATTGCGGCAAATAAGTTTATATACTCTATTTAATTCTGAACGAATTTGCAGCTATTTAATGTTGCATGTTGAAATGTATTCGCCAAATTTTTTTTTTAAAGAAAGAGATGATTGAATTTTTACTATGATATCCATCTCAAAATAAAAAGAAACTCACAATCAAAAATCATAGCGGTTTATCTGGAATTCTGTGTAAGCAACCTTTTTATAAACATCTTGTAAACTCTCTGTTTGAAATATCTGAGTGTATTAGATCTGGATCGTATCCGATTTGACGGATGTATGTCAATATAACATAACGTAATTGTTTATTCACGATAGCATCAACAAAGCAACTCGAAATGCTAATTTAAAAATATTGCGGTCAGAGAGATATAGATTAGACTATTTCTACTAATTATTCGAAATTTGTTAATTAAGTTATCATGTAGATTAGCTGACAGTTAGTTCTCTCTCTCTCTCTCTCTCTCTCTCTTTCTCTTGTTCTCTCCCTTTTCCTCCCTCTACTTCTCCCTCCTTTCCGGTTCATTTCCCTAGATCTATCATTCCATTTTGGTGCATGATGGATTAATCATTACCTACGTACGAGATTAATCTTTCATTTAGTACCGTGTAATTGTTAATCGATTATCACGATATAATTATATATTTCTTGTGTATTAATCGTATATCTTTTTAATGAATATCTGATTAGTAAATAGCTTAAACAAAACAAACAAAAAAAGAATTAATATTAACGTTAATACAATTGAATATCAAAATGATCCTTTCCTTGATATAATTTTTGAATCTACAAGACATGTCCGATAATATCAAGAGAACAATTGCAAATTCAATATTGACTTTGATAAGAATTCAGATTTCCAAATACAAAAAAAGACATTAGGAGCGATAAGTGTTACTTAAATAGATTGTCTATGCATTACGTATCAGCGCGATAAAAGATAATTAACATATTTTTGTTATGTGTAATGAATGTAAATTATTTAAATTAACATTTCGTAAACATAATACTCTTAAAAACGTTATGTCAATATTTTCAAAATTAGCATCTAATCTAAAGTTTATTAATATTATATTTATATAAGTTTATTATATGATATTATATTAATAAATTTACGAATACATATGACACATTGTTATATTCACAAAATTCTATTTGTCAATTATAATAGTTTTATTAGTCTTGGCAATTAATTACTGTTTCGAATAGCTTTAATAATTATTAAAAAAACAAGTATCAAGATTCTACAGTGTTAAACAAGGACGTAGACAAGCAAAATCTTACTGCTACTCCATGTTGCGGTTTTCTTTTGCAGTTTGTATTTTTTTTTTTACCACGGTGCATGTCTATGAATTGTGCATGGCTTGTTAGTCTGTGATCAAAGGAAAAATGGTGAATGCACAGGTTGCTCGCACGAAAAGCTGTCCCTATATTTGCAGGGGAAAAATGAATCTCAACGACGAACTTCGAGCAGCATGGTCGTCGTACTTTTTACGGCGGCAGTTATTTTCCTTATAATCGAATACTCTTCATGGATTATTAATAATAGCGAAGTAACGAATGAATTTAAGACGATTTTCTTTTATCCGTCGAAGGGACTCCAATTTGTATAAATTATTCCGATTAGCGCGATCAAATTTATCAACAAAATACTCAACCTAAGACTGAAAAGAAACAAATCTACTCAAAATGTCACGGGTAGTTGAAGGTCTTTCAGCAGATCATTTCAACATATACTTAACACGTCGTCGGTTAGAAGCGTCATGAGAAATTCACGCTTCCTACATGTCGTCCACACTCGATCGCTGTTCGTTCCGTTTAAGCGACTCGTTTATCGATAACAACCACCACAAGGATATAAATTCCCTTTCCTCTTTTTTTTTTATTTGTTAAACATCTCAGATTTATTATCGCACAGTGGGAAGGGAGAATCTTGTTCGTGTTGTCTATGATGTTGTCGCACTAGCCTGCAAAAAACGGCAAATCCCACGCCGACCGTAACGAGCTACCTACACGCGACATTCGCTTATCTGTGGACATTGCTTATGAACAGCGCCCTTGGATATAACCGAGAGGGAATTCAAAGGGAGAGCATGCGGCTGTCGTCGCGACGGCTGCAGTTGAGCGCACGGCAGAGGCGTCGAACTAGACTGCGGTCTCTGTATACATAAAGGGGGGTGAGAGGGAGAGGCGATTGAACGCGTGCGAACCAGTCAAAAGTGATCTCTGTCTCGCCTCTTTTTTTCTCGTCCTCCCTTGGTTTTTTTTAGCTCGGTTGCTCGCTTCTACTGGCGAACCAGGATGATTTTGTCGGTAATGAACAAGAGGGAAAAGCTCTACGACGAGAGAAAACATGGAAAGCATGGAAGAAGAAGACAGAGAAAAGGAGAGAGAGAAGGAGAGAGAGAGAGAGAGAGAGAGAGAGAGAGAGAGATGAAGCATGTAGAGTGCAATGTCGCGATGATATATAGGGAATGTACATTGGACGTCACAAATGCTCGTCCGTTATATTAGATGTATGCAGTGTAGGCACGGAAATCGTAATTTATGGGGTCGTAAATGTTTTGACACATGTGAATTTAATCACATCAGAGCATATTTCTAGCGCATGTCATATCTAAAAATTTGTAGAATTTGATTTATTCGGTAATAATTTAATACCATAATTATACATGTGTGTATATATATATAAAAAATGTAATAATCGAGCACTTGACCCGAAACCGTTTCTCTTGATAATAATTAATTTATAACAAAATAATATGTATATCATTTTCTATTTTTCATTATATGATTATTTAACAAATCATTTTCTATTTTTCATTATATGATTATTTAACAAAATTATTGTTAATTCTAATACTTAATACTCATTTAAGACACGATACGCGACCGAAAATACTTCGATATGTAGGCGAATTTATGTTTAAGATTCTTATCCCGTATATATATTTCAGAATACACATATTTAAATATTAAGAAATGCTTTCGTCCCTTCGTGGAAGGCAATTACTCTGTCAGGGAGTTTTAAGGATGTCGAATATAAGGGATAAGCAGGGGAACATTCCACCAGATAAATTATCAAATGAAGGAGCTAGTATCGGATTTTTTCATAAAAAAGTTTCGAAGAACGTTCTATTACATTCTGAGTAATTTCAATTTGGATCTCGAGCGATATCTTTTCGTCGTCGGGTACTGGTGAGGGTTTGTCTAATAACGGACGGACGTTTATGACGGTGCTCGTGGGTGCTCAGTGTACAGAGTTGAACGGGGAAAATAACGATAGCAGCGTCGTTCGGTAGCAACGCGAGCAAGGGAGGACGCACGCGTTATCGACCAGTCAAGAGAGGGCGAGCGCGAAAGCACCACCACGTCGTAGGGCACCACGTGATGCGGGAGCGGGAAATATACGAAGGGACGTGCCTCTGCGCAGCTCCCTGCTTCCCTTCTGCATCCTTCTCTCTCTCTCTCTCTCTCTCTCTCTCTCTCTCTCTCTCTCTCTCTCTCTCCCTCCCTCTCTCTCTCTCTCTCTCTCTCTCTCTCTCTCTTTCCCGG
>Ga0157364_1007489_pt1 | contig 11295 bp, 9 predicted proteins | sample AttsexASBM2_FD_111476 | JGI IMG/M metagenome (GOLD analysis project Ga0157364, IMG submission 111476) | Fungus gardens microbial communities from leaf cutter ant in Ribeirão Preto, State of São Paulo, Brazil - Atta sexdens ASBM2 | ecosystem: Host-associated > Fungi > Mycelium > Unclassified ...
CTTCCCTTTTTTTTCCAAGTGCACTTCGGCACCAGACTAGCCGACCTACCTTCTGTCTCTGTATTTCCCTAAGCCAACTTATACAAAAAAGAATGAAGCAAGGAGTTTTTTCTCTTTTCAAAGCAGTCTTACCGTAACCACTAGCGGAACTGGTACTGGTGCCTACTTCCTATGACAGAAGGTAATCGTCTAGCTTAGGGGGGGCGCGTCGAATCGCTGAAAGGCCTTGGTGATTTGGTAATCTGAAGATAGAAAACCACAATGATTCCAAACTTCACTTCAATAGTCTCGTATCCATGCTGCCCCGACTCTAAACTCAATGTTTGATAACTAAGCGGGACATTCCCAAACTCTTTCTTATCAAACCCCTTTCTCGTTCCCTTGTACAGCCCTTACCAGGCTGTTTTCATTATGTGTTCTTTTCTTTGCAGTGTCTAGGGGAGTGAGTTAAGCCAATGCGTACAAATAGACAGACCAGGTTCATCTTTTTATGTTGAGGTCAGTGCAAGTCTGTCTATGATTAAGAGTCTAGGTGGTGTTTAAGCTGGCTCATTCATGCTAGTCATCTTAGAGCTATGAGTCAAAACAATGTTCACCAACTCTTCTATAGTAATCTTGTTCATATATCGGAAAAGCTTTTTAATATGAGTTCAAATGTTCTATTAAAGTGTTTTGTCTCCTCCCCAAGGTAGCATTGCCGAGCGGGCGATCCCTGTCTTGTTTATCCAGCTAGCTTTTCTCCGTGGTACTCAAATTCTATTTGTGAGAGCTCTTTCGGCTACTTTTTTTTTAAGGTAAGGTGGGTGGGACCTTAAAGCATTCTCAATAAAAATGCCTAAAATAGAAATATAAAGCGCTGAGTTGAAGAAGTTCAATTTTGAAGAGCCGGCATTTCCACAGTTGGAGGAAGGGTAGATGGGATAGATCCCACTCCCACACCGGGGGCGAAAGGTCAATGCTTTTTTAGTTCCATAAATGGATCCCTTTAACTTTAAGAAGCTGTGAACTGAACGTGGTCAGCAACCGATGCTCTTGCTGAATTGACTTGTCTTCTTGACTCATTTGCTGGGTCTCCGTATCCATCTTGCTTGCAGCCTTAGCTTAGAGAGCCATTCATTCATTGGTTTCAAGTACTCCCCGAGTCTCACGCTAAGACATTCCTTTTCTTGCTCTCGACAGAACCCCTTTTATCTTATCCGTTTGCGAAGGAAGCCAAAGAGGTCGGTGCCCCTTACCGCTCTCTTGGGCTTCCTAATTTCTAAGTGCTTTTGCTTTTGTGTTTCAAATCTATTTCTTATGTCTCTGTCGATGCCAAATGCTGAAATGGGACCATTAAGACAGCCCGCCCCTAGAGCTTGCTTTGCTCTCGCTCCGCTCGCTCCCACTTGTCTTCTTCCCACTATGGTGAATGATCTTTCACTATAGTGGGAACCTCGCTAACCTTCTCGGCTAGTTACTCTAACCACGGGTCAGGGGTCCCTGCCTGCTCCGCTTTTCCCCCTCCTCTAAGTCCGAAAAGGCACGACTCCCGATTCGGCAACCAGACCTACTCCCTTTTTTGTAACAAAATGAACCAGAAGTAGGACCAAACTGAGAGTTAGCAGCATAAACAAAGATGGATTTGTGAATGAGAAATACAAGTCTCCTATATTCATAGGAATCCATGGGAGAATGTCAAATTGATCAAGTGGGCTTGGGGCGACAACGGGGGGAACCGTTGATTCACTAGTAGGAACTTCGGTGGGGACGGTGGGTGCAACTTGGGATATTTTATCTGAAACTGGGCTGGGGGGGATGGCTTCCGCAGACACCCCCTTCACGCTGTTTACAAATTTGATTGGATATCCAAATTGTATATAGCTTTTGAAGCCCTTGATAATTTTAATCAGATTAGAGAGCCCCCACCCGAGATAAAAAGAAGTAGGGGTTAATACGAAAAAGGCAAAAAAAAAAAGGTTTCTTTTTCAATATCAATCTTTTCTTCCGTTTCCGGATCCGCCTGGAATTTCCGTTCCAAAAGCAGAACTAGGGAAATGCTTAAGGAAAAAATTAATAAAAAAGCTATTTCTTTAGTGAAGATTTCCATGTTGTTCAATTGGGCCAAAAAGTCGCCAGTTTGAAGAACTTTTGGAGGAGTCCAGTTTGGAGGATACTGTCCTTCCACACTCGTAAAATCCCAACTTGCATGTATTTTATTAATAAAGCCCATTTTTTCATTGTATTGATGGACAATATGAGAAAGTCAAAAGTTAATTGTTCCAGAAATCACATAAAAAAAACTAAATAAAAAAGCGCTTAAACAATCATAGTTTTTTCAATAGCAGGGGTTGCCTTAATAATATTCGGATGATTTAGAATTGCTTCCCTACTTCACCTCTACAACTACCAATGCAACTTAGCTTTAACACCTTTCTTACCCCGAAATCTCTTAGAAAACTCCTTCTACGGCTCCTCCTAACCTCTCGTTCCAAGTATGTAACTCGTTCCTATCGGTTGAGTTATTATAAATCCTATCCTTTCAGTCGAGTTTGAGCTCAACTCCCTCTTTTTCCAACTCCTGCTCCATCTCCATAGGCTTCGATGTCTAATAAAAAAAGAATCACCCATCTTCTTATGGTCGTAAACTAAAGAACATAGGTACAAGATCCATAATCATGCCCTCTCCCATCATCTTTAGCGTAGGTAGTCTTTTCTTTGCCTTTTTCCTCGATGCTTCTTCAAGGGGTGTATAAAATTACAAAGGGATGTCGCACATTAACCCTACGCTAAGAGAGCTCAGCTCTACTTAAGCTTCCCCGGTGGGTATTGGGATTGAATAAGAAGGTTATATAAAGAAAGGGACAAAAATGGCTTATCTTAGGTTCTTTCACTTTCACTTTAGGCTGAGAATTCAATTCCAGACTAGTAAGATGCTTATAAGGCTAAGTTATTTACGGCTTCGGAGTAAGACACGAATATGATTAGCTACTGGGTTCTTTAATCAAAAAGAAGTAACTAATGAACTGAACTATCGGCATATCCTCAAATAAGAGCTCATCAAAGACGATGAGTGCCACTTCCCGCAGCAATAGCAGTAGTGGAGCAAAGAAGGTAAGGTGTAGTCGGAATGTCTTGGCAAGAATGCCTTGTTCTGTAGCAAAAGAATAGGCTGCCGATGGACCAGAATCCGCCTTACCTAATGACTTTCCTTTGGTATGAAATAGGTTGTGCAAGACAAGAAATCGAATGCAAGCTGTAGCTAGTGGGATAGATTAACTATGAATCTTTCTCTAGACTAGAAATTCCGCATTGCCCTTTCGTGTCGTGCTAGCCCTTGGAAGGCCCTCGTACTCTAATGCCATTGCCGCTTTGCTGGATGAGAGAAAGAACCGTAAGCATTAAGTAGCGGGAAGGGATGAGTTCATACCCAGAAAAGTCAGCATCTTACCCGACAATTGGAATATCAAAAGAAGCACTTCACTCGATATCGAATACTCAACAGACAGGCATACCTGAGAAGCTAGCACTTACCTGCCGTAGGTTCTCCCTAGAGCAACCGTGTTACGAACGATTCTTCGCTTCTTCCCTTTTATCCAAGTGAGCTATCCTTTTATCCTTACCACCTTTAGGAGGTCTAATTAACTAACTAAGAGGTTCTAGAACCCCATATTTGGAAAACGGATTCTGAAAGTGCTATACTGAGTACGATAGAAGCAACGAGAGCGGGTTGTTGACTAACGAACAGATTACTGGAGTGACAAAGCTATTGAATATCATTTTCGACAGAGGAGAGCGAAGGAGAGGCAGTTGGGGGTTCGGGAATGACTAAAGCACTACTGACTGATTATACAGTCTGTTTTTCAAGGTAACTCGAAATTTCACACTTAGAGATTGAGCTCGTCAGTGATCTTTTCCATGGTGTCTAGAGAAAAGCAGCTTTGAACATGACATTCGTACCCAAGGAAAGTTTTTGCAGGCATTGATCTTGAAGCCCTTGCTAGGAGCTAGTCGTTTCTACTTTGGATTCTTTCCTCTCGCTCCCTTTGATCTTCCTTCGATTGAGAAACTGACAGGACCAATATGCCCACTACTATGGCTCCGAAATGGGGTCTGCGGGCCGGTAACCTCGTCTCAGCCTAAGATGAGGAAGAAATTGAATTGAGTCAGATTCAAGAGAATATTGAGATTTGATTCCTTTTAGCGGATTCAAGAACTGGGTGAGATCACACTCTAATCTTTATCTTTAACTCGATGTTAAGATTTCAAGATGGAGGCATTGGCATTTGCAGCTACAGACGATTATTCCTTCTGTCTTCTCGGGAAAAAAGCCTCAAGAGACGGAGTTCGAATTGGATAGGTCAGTGGCGAAAGCTATGAGGGAAGGTATTCCGTTGCTCTTGTCCCGGTCTTGATCTTTTATGAGATAATACGTCTACGCGTAGTCTAGAGCTCGTTGGTACGACGGTTTACCTCTAAAAGCAAAGAGATGGCGAAAGGGTGCTCTATCTAGAATCCTTAATTCCTCCTCTTATAGATGAAATAGGATGTTCTGTTATAGGAAGTAGGTCCTATAGCTCAGGCCGAAACCTTTTCCAACTCTAACTCCTCTATCGCTATCGGTCAAGTCGGGGCTTTACCACAGGTCTCTACTTCTATAGGAAAACGCGTCTTGCCTATGATAGGAATACTCCGACCCTTCAGATATAGATTCAGTTGTGCAACTGAACGATCCTAACCTAAATCTAGCTCTTAACGGGGCTACGTGACTTGAACAGCTATCCTTTCCTTCTGTCCTCGGCTCTGTCTTCGGGGATAGGAAAGTCTAGAGAAAGAGGCCAGACGCGGGTCCCTTCCTCTCATAGGAGCAAAGAACACTAGAATATTTCTCGATGCGGATACAAGAAGGAACAAGCGCGCGGGTCCTTTCCTTCAGTCTCGTGTCAAGTCAACTTTAGATATCTTCTCGGGTCGGGTGTGAAAGAGAGGGTTTTTCTCCGTAGCTAAGGGCTTAGGGGAGGGAAACTTCTCTTTCAGAACATAGACATAAAGTCTTTCCAAAGATCCTTCTATGAAGGCAAAGCTCAGTTTATATTCTTATAGAGTCTCATCTCCCTACGCCCATTCATCAAGAGAAGGTGTGTGAGTACTTCTGTTGCGTAGAAAAGGAGGTATTTCAAATATTGGTTGGTATTCGTCTCGGGGGTAGAGAAGCTTTGTACGAATTGGCTGAAATTCCCCCCCTATTCTTCCGACCTATGAACAATGTTCTAATTCGAGAAAACAATTCTTTGAGTTCAGTCAAATCTTTCTTCGATTATTGAATTTATTATGAGAGATGCAGTCCCAAGACTGGACCATAGCTAAACTACTAAACTAAACCAAAGATAAGGAGTATCAGAACTTTAATTCTTCTTGTTCCGAAAGGGGAAATCAGGGCTTATAGTATACTTCCGTCCGAGGAGAAAGACAAACCAAGAATCCTCCCTTTAGTTCATCATCTGTTAGAGTCTTTGTACGGATGGAAGGGAGTAAATCCTAAAGTCAAAGATAAAGACCTTAGACATCTTATGCCTTTCTTTCCTTTCGCCTATTTCAGCTCTTGAAAGCAGCTATATAGGAACTGTTCCCCAATCCTACTTCGCATTAGTACTACACAACTAAGGTTCTATTCTATGTCTATGTCGCGTATCAGCTGTAACAATAGCTGAAGCTAGAGCAGATATCCCAACCCTGGAAAATTCGAAATCTCCGAATCGTCTCATCCCTTACCCAGGAAGCCCCGCAGGGATTGCCTGAAGCTGAAAACCTTACGTTGACTGACACTTTCTTTCTATACGCAAGTTATTCCATTCTAGTTCCAGGAGAGGAGAAGAGGAAGAATCAAGGCATTCAGTCTTTCCAAGCTGAGTGCTAAGGGCATAGAAAGGTTTGTACGGATAGATTCCATAAACAGAAATTTATCAATGGATGGGAGAAAGAAGGTCTCTGCCAGGGTTAAGTGCCACATTAAAGGAAGGCTCAAAGCCAGGCTTTAGGAAAGATTCACTACGTATCACTATGAATATTCGCACCTGCAGCGGAGCAGTTAAGTGAGTGTCTGGCAAAGAGCTTTCTTCGCGTATAACAAGAGGTGAAGCAGCTAGGAAGTTAACGAGTGAACATCTTTCCGAACAAGGGAGACTGGAATGCTTACAACCCTTATAGATAAGGGAGCAGCTAGACTTTCAAGTAATGGATCCCCCCCTAAGGCAGCCCTAAGCAGGCTAAGGAAAGGAAGAAACTCTATAAAGAGACCCGTGTGTCGAAGACCGGACGTGCTAACAAGGACATCACTTCCCCTCACACTCTGCGGGTCAAGTCCTTTCGTTTAGAACGAGATCTATCGGGCTTCAGTAGCGACACCTGGAACTCCACTTTTTTTTCCCAGATTCAAGGCAAAGGAAAAAGAAAGGTAGTCAGCCTCTTTCCTGTATCTTGTGCAAGGATAGCTGTCCAAAGGTTGAAAGCCAGTAGGAAACCAGTCAGCTAGCTAAAGTTAGAAAGTTCATAAGTAGCTGCTCTCCTAGCTGCACATTAATCGTATATAATAGAAATAGTATGCCACACTGTCCTTTCCTGTTGATGGTGAGTGAAAAAGAGGAATCCGGACTTGCCCCTTGGGCTGGGCTCAACTCAACATTAATCCGGTCTGACACAATATTAAAGCATCTAGCACTTCTGAAAAAGAAAATAATAATGGGATTCCTCCTTGAAGTTAACTGAAAGTTAAATTGAAGCTAATTGATTAGAGAAAAGGACCATTAAAGACTTGTTAAAGGAGTGTCACGACACTGGCTGGGCAGGACATCCCGGTCAGCACCGAACAATGGCGTTGCTTGGCGCTCGATTTTATTGGCCTCAGATGAAAGCGGAAAAGAAGCGACTTGAACACATCCGGAAGCCCGATGGAATGCTTTCACGCCCTAAGAAGGAGTCCCGCAAAGAGAAGAGGTTGCTTCGCTTCCTAAGAATCATTCCTATTCCTAAACCTAAACTTGCTCACTACCCTTACTGAGACGGCTAACAACCGTCTTAAAGTGAGATTAAAATTCAGTTTCTCCTTCGACTGAGAAAGTTTCTCTTTCGGCTGAGCCTTTGGTCGAGTCCCTATTCTATAGGATATAGTTTCAAGAGCCCTTGCTATATAGACACTTTGTTGCAAACAATCCCATCTGTCTATTAGTGTCCATCCTAAACTTCGGTTGAATGAAGTCCTTCTGAACTGGAATCATGAATTGGATTCGAACCAATATTTCTGTGCGACTTTCCCTTTAGTCGATCATGATGGGGAAATCCCACTCTTCCTGCTGCCCAGGAATGGGGGGATCTCGGCACCCCTCCCACCTTTCGGTGAGATATTTTGCCTTGAACAAAACAATTATTCTTCTTTCTCCTCAATGATAGAAACAAGACCAAAAATCAACAGAAGAAGCTCTATCCCTTCGATCCATTTTTCTAGCCAGGCAAGCTCCGGAAAGTGGCCTAGCAGGAAAAAGACCCCCCCGAAAAACAAGGGGACTAAGGGTTGCTTTTTTCGAGGAAGTTTTTTTCTGAAGACGAATAAGCCCAAGAGGGGCCATATATGAAAAAAAAGAAAGACAAGAATGCCGTCGGGGATTCCCCATATGGTAGCTTTGTCACAAGGAGATGACATTGCCCCTATAAAGAGGCTTAAAAAAAAATAGAATAGGAAGGCAAGTATAAAGGTCCACGTGGCGCGCCTTTCTAAGCTTAGAAATATAATGGAGGCCCCTGACAACAGGGCGGCGAGCCTCAAGGGCTCCGAAAAATAAAGGTCATCAAAGTAGATGAATCCATAGAAAGTTTGAATAAATACCAGGAGGAGGAAGGATAAAACCCGGGTCGCACTGGACTTCTCTCTTTCCAAAAAAAATAAGAGGGCGTGGTACCCAACTTGTTGAAAAGCCAGGTAGAACCCCCACTTTGCCAGCTCCTGATCCAGTAAATAGAATAAATAGATAAAAAAATGGGCCGAATTTAGAGGCAAATATAATAAGAGAATAATGAATAGAAGCAGAACGAAAGAAAGGACTGCCCCCCCTATTCCCGCAAAATATAGATTACAAAAAAGGCTGGAGAAGAAGCACAGAAGGAGAAGCAGTCGTGTTCTTGCAGGGTACCGCAAGTGAAACAAGAAGCATGAAACTTGTGCGGGGCCATCTTTGCCGAGAGAGGCCGCCTTCTCTTTTTCCCTGCGTGTGAAATCGGATTCTGATGGAGATTCCGCCTCAGCTGATGCCGATTCAGACTTCGCTCCTGCTGATGAGATTGAAGGGTCAACCGCTTTCGAATCTTTTGTTGCAGGCTATAAACCCGGGCCCGGGAAAAGTAATTTATGCCAATAATTTGACCGAGAAAAGGCTCTACTTGAAGAGCAGTAAGACGTCTTATTGATATACGAGAAAAGCGAGCTAATTCATAACCTGTTTTCTTTCCTCACACGGGGCTAAGCCCAATCCTAAATCTCTATGCGTTTTCTCCGAGGGTTAAAGAAAAAGCGATATGTCACAACCTCTTTACGAGTATGCGAGCCGATTTCATCATAACCTTTCAGTAGAGCGAAGGAGGAAGGAACTGGTGGAGCGCTTTCAAGGCCAATCTCATCCGCAGGGGCGCAAGATTCTGTTAATGCTCCGGAGAAGGAGAATAAGTCAAATTCCAGTGAAAGGAAGACAGAAAGGGTCTATGTTAATTGAGTCGACCGCTAGGGAGAGAGGGGATGTTGGCGATAAGCGATTGAACGATAGGGCTCAGCCTAGGGTTAGAGAAAGCAAATTTCTTATCGATTCGTTTTGCCCAATTGGGAGTAGAAGTCAAGCATTTGGTCCAACTCGAACCTTAGTGAGAGTAAAGCGAAAGGTCAAGCTCTGGAATAGAGTCAAGTGGTTCACCCGATGCTGCTAATCAATCACCTGCAAGAGCAACTAAAGCAAAGATTTATGGGTCAACGGCTGATGCGATCCCCTCTCCTGTTCAGTCGAGTTCTACTATGACTAAGACTCGAGGGCTAGGTCTCAAGGGAAGACCTCTTCCACTCACATGCCTCGGAAGCTGATCTCATTGCTTTAGCTTCATGTTCTCATCGCTCCTATCGTTCACATGAGGATAAGGATACCATATCAAAAAGATTCTATGAACTTGACTTGAACTTCACACCTAGTCGAATGGATCGATCTCACAACCGGCTCAGCGAAAGGCGAGAAAGCTATTTTGCAGGTATACCCACAGATCCATGTTCCTGAACAGTCTCGGAGAAGGCCACCAGCACCCGACTTACCAGAATGTCCCGTGGCAGCACCATGCAAGTCTTGGTTCCTCTTGGAAGCACCATCAGTATTGAATTTGAACCAGCCAATATAAGGAAATTCCCAAGCAATCAACTTGCTTACCTTCATACTTGGCTCAGTTTTCTTCGAATAGAAAGCAGAGACAGCAATTTCAACATCGTTAGCAATCCTCCGATTAGGATCATGAGGGAGAATAAAGTCTCCATAAAAAACAGCTCGACACCTCCACTCCAAACCAAAATCTTCCATGCTATCGCACAGAAGGTCGTACGCCACTGGCAATCAAAACCAAACTTAAGATCCTTACAAGAAGCATTGCTACATAACCAATCCGTGAATTCCAAGGAGTAGAAGGCACTTTTATGCTCATTGGGAATAAAGATGTTCCAGATCAATTTTGCAAAGTTACACTCATGCAAAACATGTAAACAATCCTAAACTGGGTGTCCACATCTAGAACAGCTGCTAGACTCTGAGAAATTCCTCTCCCTGGTTTGAGATACTAAGCCAAGGTCAGACGGGTGGTCTACCCTTACAAGGTCTACTGCGGCTCAACTCCGTGGTGATCTATGAATTATGTATAGTATAATGGCTTCCTGCTTTTGGAATTGATGTCGGAAAGGAACGAGAAGTAGGTGGGCTTCACCTTTTTCTCTTCTTCTTCTGTAGCCTTCTAAGGCGAGGCCACCCTATATCTATTCAGGTATGGGGTGGAGAAGGAGAGCGGGTATGAGGGCTCCTTCTACCCCTTCTCTGACGAAAGACCTAGAAAGACAACTTCTAAATGCAGCCTTTCTCTTGTTTTATGAATCTGCTATAAGCAGTTGGGCCAGGCCATTAATAGATGTTCTTTAGATGGGGAGGATAAGTTGAAAGTGCAGATACTTCATTTCAAATGGGTGAGAAATTTTTGATTGAGACAACATCATCCATTGTGATGCTAACCATCCCCCAGTGGAATTGGGGTTTTTGTACCAAGTGCCCCAAGAAGTGAGTAGATAATGGTTACCTGCTAGGGGACCTAGGCTTGTTGATAGGTAAACTTCACTGAGTTCCTCGGCTAACCCTTTCATTCCCGAATTTAAATAGGGTACAATTGCTACAGACGATCCACTGATTCTTGATCCTTTAAGGATGTAAATGAGGGCACGTAACGATGCTGGAGTTGACGGTGTACCGGTCTCCACGCGTATAAGGATCATCTTCCCTTTCCGGGAAAAAGATGGGGCAATTCCAACTTCAACTGGGACTCCAAGAGCGAAACTCAGGAGAGGAGCGAGCCAATGATCAAGCCTGTGAAATAAAGTAATTTTGTGAAAGAAAGTAACCCTTTCACTAATCTACTGCCCTAACTAAACCATCAGGATAAGGCTAAAACAAGGGTGGATACTCTGCACCCACTCACTCATGGGCAAAAGCATGCTAAGGACGCTTACTCGCAAAGAAAAGAAGCAAATTCGAAGACGAATCGGTTTCCTAACTCATTTACTTTACCTGAAGCCTGGCTATTCATTATATGCCCTTTCAATACAATAGGATTGACTCCAATGTGTTAAGCAACTAGCTTTTTATAATTCCTCTTTCTCTCGAATCCCACGGGTACTTTACTAAAAAAAGGATCCCGATCGGAGATCCAACTTAGTAAACACTCTTGCCTTGCTAAGCGGATCAAAACAGTCGGCGACAAGCGGAATGGGATAGTTGTTCCGAAAGGTCACCTTATTGAGTGCTAGGTAGTCTACGCACATTCGAAGAGAGCCATCTTGCTTCTTCTGAAAAAGAAAAGGTGCGCCATACGGTGACTTAGCTGGCTGAAGCAAGCCCGCATCCAGCAGCTCTTTAAACTGTTTCCTGAGTTCTGCCAACTCAGGTTGTGACATGCGATAGGGTGCGCGGGCTGGTGGCTTTGTGACCGGCACAAGGTCAATCTGATGATCAACTTCCCTTCGAGGCGGTTTCTTATTATGGA
>Ga0157364_1007491_pt1 | contig 11294 bp, 11 predicted proteins | sample AttsexASBM2_FD_111476 | JGI IMG/M metagenome (GOLD analysis project Ga0157364, IMG submission 111476) | Fungus gardens microbial communities from leaf cutter ant in Ribeirão Preto, State of São Paulo, Brazil - Atta sexdens ASBM2 | ecosystem: Host-associated > Fungi > Mycelium > Unclassified ...
AATGGCATGGTTGATCCCTCTAAGCTACCTGTTTTGGCCGATTGGCAGTACAATTCATGCATGGAGAACGTATTAGTTGGTATTAGACGGTATGTTATTGTCTTTGCTATCGTTGTGTCAACCTATGATTCAATATTTGTGTTCTTGCTATTATTATTGCACTCTGTCGTCGGCTCCGATTATCTCTGATTTTGTTATTTCTATCTAGAGAGATGGCATCGTTTCATAACCGCAAGCTCCCCCAACCTCCCGAAGGCTCGACTTTCTGATCGCCTTTTCGCCTGAGAAATAATTACCATAGTTATTGATATGACCTGTGATGGTCGTAAGTGTCAAGCTATAGACGTGCCTGGTTAATGAATAGCTTCTCGATGTTCCACAGTCATATGATGCACTGTAGTGTGGCACGTAGTCAAAGATCTAACGTGACGAGAGAAAAAACATTACTCATCGCCAGGGTCTTAGCTCCCCTCTCCTCTGGTTGGTATCAGTAAAGGCTTACTACTGCCTGATGATCAGTTGGGATAGCTTGACCTAATTGGGGAGCTTCATCGCAGCGGACGTCTTCCGACTTAATGTAAAAAAGATTATGCTGGACAATCAATTTATCATTTCTCACCACAGATTGAGTGTAACCATACAACAAATTTCAGCTGCCTTGATGGTGAGTGTCATGAAACCTCAAGTTCAGTGGTTGAAATAAGGTCTATAAGTAGTCGGACTGTCAGACACCACAAGTTATAATGACTAGAACTTAGAGGTTCTAAGTGTAGAATACATGAAGAGAACTCAGCAGTTCCCACTAGATTTAGACTCTATGTATTACAAACTATGACCAACTGGAACATGCTAGAATATTCCATAACATGTGATTGTGTTATCTGACCCTCTACTCAGCTAAGCCCAAAAGTATAATTTTTCTCTGAAAAAATATCTTTTCTACTATCTCCAATTTCACTTCAACTTTCTTAGACATTCCCTCTTTAATTTTCCATTATTCCACCAATACAACAACTTTGTCATATATCATCTCAGCAATTCTTCTCTATTAAATTCTTTGTTATAGTATGCTCTAAGCCCCTATATTTTATTTTTATTATTTTACAATGAAGAGATATGTGACTATGGTCACATAATACGTTACATGATATAATGTCACCAGATATGTTATTACAATTACATGATATAGAAAGAAATAGAAAGTGTTAGAATAATAATATTGTTATGATCTCAAGTATTACAAACTCAAGTTCTTAGAGTTGGACAAGTGAATAAACCTTGTATTGGGTTAATATAAGAGAACTCAATAGAGAACTCTGTACAGAAATATCTATCTTATATACTAAACTATGATGGTCTGTGCTACCACTTTTCTAGCCTACCTTAAAGACTATGTGTTTGTCTTAGGACTAACATATGTACTACATATAGTTATGATGTCATCTATCTAGAATCTTCTATATTCTTTTCTTGTGATCTCATGACTTGTGACAGTGTTATCTGATATGACTGGTGTGTGACAGTATAATCTTGTCTTCCTAACTCTAACTCTAGGTTCAAGAAACAGAAAAATACCTTAATAGAAAATAATAAAAAAAGAAAAAATAATAAAAAGAAAATGTTAAACAAAAAAGCTAGCATCCAAGCTTCACATTTCTGATATTACCCCCTCTTCAAGTTTCCTACTCCTGGAGGAACTTGTTGGTTCAACCTTTTCTTTGCTTCTTTTTTCTATTTTCTTTTCTCTTCCTTTCCACTTTCACCAATTTTTCTCCAACTTTCTTAAATATTCATCTTCAAACTTTCCATCATTCCATTTATATAGTAGTTTTGCCATATACTTTCCTGGCAATTTCACCCTTCTAAAGTTCTTTTCCTCTGCCCAATCTAACTTGTCTTCTAACTTTTGTGTTTATTCTTCCTTCAAAATCTGCTACTTCTTCTTTTGTATTTTTCAAATTCTCCTCTTTTTCCCAGCTATCATTCTCTGCTGTGAACCCCTTCTATTGCACCAAATACTTTGTTACTCCTCTCACTTTCTTTTTATTGAAAATCTTCTCCACTTCCCATTCTTCAACTCCTTCTATCTTTACTGGTTTTCCTTCCTCTTTTTTCTGTCCCTTCACTTAGTCTCTATATTGCACTACTCAACTAACGTTCACTACTGAGTGAATTCTCATTGACATTGGCAGTTGTAATTTGACTGCATTGGTAGATACTATCTTATCAATGATATATGAACCAATGTATCGATCTACTAATTTCCTTGCTGGTCTTTTTTTAAACATCAAATCTTTTGTACTCAACATCACTCTATCTCCTACTTGCTATTCTTCTACTTCCTTTCTTCTTCTATCTGCCTGTCTTTTCATCTCTTCCTGTGCTTTCATCAATGCTACCCCAACTTCTTCTTATACTTTTCTCATTTTTTCTGCAAATTCTGTTGCTTTCTCCATCTTTTCTTTTTTTCTTAAATCTACCATAGTTTGCCATAAATGGAGACACTTAAGTTGTTGAATATGTCTTGTTGTTAACTGCAAACTTAGCTAATACTAACCATTCCGGCCAATTCTTTTGCCTATGATCAACAAAGAACCTTAGATACTGTTCCAGTTTCTAGTTCATTCTCTCGATCTGCCCATCAGTTTGTGGGTGGTATGATATTGACAGCTTTGTCTCAATTCCCAGCATCCTGTTCAACTCTTTTGTCATCTCCATTGCAAACTGTGGTTCTTGGTCTGATATAATACTCTCCAGCAACCTATGCAACTTCCATACATTATCTTTAAACAACCTTGCTAACTCTTCTACTGTTATCCCTTCTGTAGTTGCCACAAAATATGTCATCTTGGAAAATCTGTTGCAGACCACTAGGATCACATCTTTCCCAGCTATTACTGGTAACTTTGTGATGAAGTCTACTATTAGATGCATCCACAGTTTCTCTGGCACCTCACTCAGCTTCAACTTCCCTGCTAGTGCTCCCATTCTATTCTTCATCCTCTGGTACATATCGCACTCTTCCACATATTTTTCTATATCCCTCATTACTCCCAGCTACCAATAGTTCCTTGTCACCAACTCTGTCATCTTCCACTTTCCTCTATGTCTAGCCACTGGTACATCATGGTGTAACTGTATTATTTCTATTCTCAATTCTTCATCCTTTGGTACATATACCTTTCTCTTCTTCAGTATTAAATCTCCTTCTAGCTGTTACTCTTCTCCTCTTACTGCCTTTATCCTTGCTTTCTTCATCTCCTCTACTACTTTAACTACCTCTTTGTCTTTACCTCTTGCCTTTTTTATCTTTTCTACTATATTTACCTCAGGTCCTTCTATTACTACTTTATATAAATTATGCAACCAATAGTCCTTAATAGGTACTTGGTTATCATTATCTTTTTCTATGCCTACTTTTCAATCTGGTCTCCTACTTAGCTTATCTGCCTTCCCCATTTTTGTTCCCAGCACATGCTTCAAGGTGAAGTCAAATCTAGACAAATACAAAGTCCAGCAAGCTTGTCTCTGATTCAACTTTTGTACTCTCATGAAGTACTCTAAATTTTTGTGGTTAGTCCAGACCTCAAATTTATACTTTGTACCTTCTAGTAAGTGTCTTCAATTTTTCAACCCCCTTATTATCACCAGCATTTCTTTATCATAAATTTCGTAATTTCTCTCTGTCTTGTTGAGAGATTTTGAGAGAAATACTATCAGTCTCTATTTCCCATCCTCACATTCCATAGATAATACCCTTCCCATAGTATAATCCAATGCATTCACTTACATCCTCATTCTTTTATCTAGATCTGGTGCTGCTAACACTGGTTCCTTTGTGAATTTTTCTTTCAGCCCTCCAAATGTCTTTTTTTACTTTTCCATCCAATTCCACTTCTAATCTTTTTTGACTATATTGTATAATGGCCTAGCTATAGCTATGAAGTTTTGGATAAACTGGCAATAGTAGTTTGCCAAACCCAAAAACTTTTGCATATCTTTGACACACTTTGGTGTTGGCCAATCTATCACTCCCTTCATCTTATCTTCTTCTATCTTTATACTCTCTGGTTCTATTATGACTCCTAAAAATCTCACTTCTTTTACTTTCTATTTACACTTTTCCAGTTTCACATACAGATTATATTTTGCCAACCTCTTAACTACTTTCTCTACCAACTCATTGTGTCCTTCTTCTCCCTCTGTTCCAATTATCACATCATCAATAAAACTCACTACCTTCCCAGTGTTAAATAAGATCCCATAAAATCTCATTCATAATGGTCTGAAATATTGCTGGTGAGTTCATTAGACTGAAAAACATCACCATTGGTTTGAACAACCCTTCTGGGGTAATAAATGCTGCCTTTTACTTGTCTTCCTCCTTTATCCTCATATTATTGTATTCCCATTGTAGATTCATCTTTGTAAATACTCTTTTTGTGCCTATATTTTCTACTATGTCTGAGATCAAAGACAAGGGGTAATTATTTTTGACTGTCCACTTGTTGAGATATCTATAATCCTGCACCATTCTCTTCTTTCTATTCTTCTTTCCTATAAAGAACACTGGTACTATTTAAGGTGGCTTTGAGGATTGAATATATCCCTTCCTCAATTGCTCCAATATGAACTCATACACTTCTTTTCTCTCTTCTATTAACAATGGGTACACCTTTCCCTTTCTTAGCACAAATTCTTCTTTTATGTTTATAGCATGATCCCATAGTTTTCTTGTGGGCATCCTTTCACTCTGCTTTTTCCCAAATATATAGATCTACTTATGAAAATGTTCTGTTCTGGTACTAACTTCTTTGCTTCCTCCTCTAACTTTGCTACTTCTTCTTCCTTATCCCAAATCTCCCATTCTTCTGCTACTTTCTTCACTTCTATCATCTTCTCCTTTCTCTGCTTTTTTCTTTTCTGTTTTTTCTTTGCCTCTTCTTCTTACTTTCTTCCTGCTTCCTCTTTGGCCTCCTCTTCTTTTTATTTCTGCCACCTGGACTTTCTCTGCTTTGGTCTCCACTGTTTTTTACACTCCTCCAGACACTTCATCATCTTAACTTCCTCTGTTTTCCAGTTAATTTCTGGGTTATGGTGAGCAAGCCATGACATCTCCAGGATTACGCTTCACTTCTGTCCTCCTATTACATCAATTTCCATTCTTTCTCAGTACCTCTGATAATAGATGTTGACTTCCACTGTACTTTCTATTGGGCTTTTCTTATTTAATGTTTTATTCACATTTCTTATGTAGATGGGCCTTTCTATTTTTTTCAGTTTAAACCCTTGCTTCCTTCCAAACTCTGAACTCATCACCATCTTTGTAGCACCACTATCCAGCAGTGCTTCCACTGTTATCCTTTTTTGTTTGTCTACTCTTTCTAGTCTAATCTTTACTATTACTTCTCTTAGTACTTTCCTATTGTTTAGGTCACAGTCAGATGTATTGTCTATTACCCTACTGAGTACTGTGTACCTATTATTGAGACTTAATCAAAGAGTATTAAGTCTTGCTCCCCATTTAAATTCTGCTTTCTGTTTCCTCCTTCAATTCTTCTTTGTCTCTCATTTCTCCCATATTCTAGTCTTCTCCCCTCCCCAATTCTGTTTCCTGTCCTCCTATTCCTGCAATTTTTAGTTAAGTGTCCAGAATCTCCACAACTGTAACAATTCCTATTCTTCCTCCTATTTATGTTTATAGCATATGGGTTCCTTTGAGCAAATTCTGTCCTCTGCTAAGGCCACATCATTACTGCATTTGTCCTCTCCACTCCTTCCATTAGAACTGGCCCTACTTGAGCCCACTGCTAAGATGCTTCTTGTCTTCTTAGCCAGACTTGAGATCATTGTACCTCTTGCTATCTTGAAGCCAATCTTCCTTGTTCTCTTCTTCCCCTTAATCTTTTTTCCTCTCTCTTACTCTCCCTCCAATTTCTATCTAGGACAATAGTCCACTTCTGCCATTGCTCAATAAAGCTTGAATGTCATTTTGTCTCCATCAATTTCCTTCTAATTTTTACATTTATGCCCCATTTGAATTCTTCAATAAGGGGATGTTCCTTATATCTGCTTCCTCTCACTGCTCTTCTAAACTCTTGGAAAAACTCCTCTATTGTCTTTTCTCCTTGTTCTAACCTCTTCAGTTCTGCTACCTTTGTTGACTCCTTATCTCCTCCTTTGAACTCTTTTCTGATCTCTATCAAAAATTCCCCCACAGTTTCATATTCTAATATGTTTTTCTTCCAGACATCTGCTGATCCCCCCTACATATATAACAATACCCATTAAATCTGCTCTTCAACTGCCACCCCTCTCATCTTCATTCTCACATATAATTAACATGCTGTTATAAATCCCAAGACCTTGGATGAGGTCCTATCAAATATTTGGGGCTTTGCTACTTTCATACTTGTTGTTACTCCTTCTGTTTCTTCTTGTCCTACTTGCATTGTTAACACCACAATCTATTCCTGTAGTTGCCTTATAATAGCAGGATAGTTGGATTGACTTATGTTGTTGTAAAGTAGGGGTAGGATTGGTGGTGGTAGTAGTGAGATGTATAGTGGAAGAGCAGAACCTATGCTGGTTTCACTCTCTAATTCATATTCTGTTGATGAAATCTCTGTAAGTGATAGCAGGTCCTCTTTCTATTCTATCTATATGTCCTACTAACTACTTTTCCTAACTATAAACTTGTATCTTGATTTTGGTCTAAGAAGACCATTTTACTCTAAGTAGTATTTTAAGAATGTCTGCTGTTCCTCTACATAGACAGATCACAAGAGGATCTGTAGCACAAGGCTGATATAAGAAGAATTATGTAACATATTCATACAAGATAATACATTTGAACTACATCAGTGGGCTTTGATATAATCAAACAGCTAGGCTTCTTCTGCCTAACTAGTATATCCCTTAAGCCTAGGGTCTGGCTTGTTTTTTCTTGACTAAAAGACAGTGTTGCCCTTCAGTCAAGGATGGTAAGAGAGTAAGCATGAGAGAGTCCTGGGTTAGACAGTCTCAGAAAGGGAATCAAGTTCTAATGTTACAAGCTCAAGTCCTTAGAGTTGGACAAGTGAATGAATCTTGTATTGGATTAATACAAGAGAACTCAATAGAAAACTCTGTACAGAAATATCTACCTTATATACTAAACTATGATGGTCTGTGCTACCACTTTTCTAGTCTACCCTAAAGACTATGTGTTTGTCCTAAGACCAACATATGTACTACATATGGTTATAATATCATCTATCTAGAATCTTCTACATTCTTCTCTTATAACCTCATGACTTGTGACAGTGTTATCTGATATGACTGGTGTGTGATAGTGTAATCTTGTCTCCCTAACCCTAACCCTAGGTTCAAGAAATAGAAAAATACCTTAATAGAAAATAATAAAAAGAAAATGTTAAACAAAAAAGCTAGCATTCAAGCTTTACATTTCTGACATCAAGACTTTAGAGTAGATCAAGAAAAGAAACCTTGTATAGGGTTTACACAAGAGAACTCAATAGAGAACTTGGTACAGGATTATCTACCTTGTATACTAAAAGCCCATGATCTATGCCTTATTATTTTAGTCCACTCTAAATGGCCATGTGTTTTCCTTAAGATTAACATATGTTAAACATACTGTATGATATCATTCTCCTAGAATCTTCTATGCTCTTCCATTGTGATATGTGATTGTGTGACTGTGACTGATGCATGACAGTATAACTGTAATATCATATATAATCCTAATTCTAAGTTTCAAGATAGAAAATAGTAGAAAATAAAATAGAAGAAAATAAAAATGAGAGAGAAAGTGAAGATAAGTAAAGTCCATTGCTTTCAACTCTGACAGATATTAGTAAGCATAGCTATAATATGTTGTTCTTATAATATATACATATAGTTTAGAATAAGGTAATTTAAGACTAGTATGGACTATAATATATCTATATAAATAGTAAATAAATTTAGTAAGGACTTTTTGTCAAGTTTATCTTATAATTCCTATAAGAAATTACCACTAGCATTCTAGCCTTATATTAAGAGTGATATCAGAGTGGAACTCACTTTAAGCAGATATCTATAATCAGTCATGCAGAAAAAAGATCAGATCAAGTATGGAAAATTATCTGGAAATGTATATAATTATCTATAAGAATGGAAAAAATATCTAGATTGTAGATCAAGCTTGGAAGTTTATAAATTGGTAACATAATCTTGAATAATAATCTTAGTTTCAACTTATGTGTTGTGTCCACTATCTGTTGTGTAGTTGTAATTTCAGATAACAAGATATTAAGAAGAACTAGCTAATATCTTAGTTAGAGAAGTAAGAGAAGTTGTTAGAGGATTTTTAGTTAAGTCTTAGTCAATTTCCAGACTGAATACTACAGAATATTTACTTGGTCTTAAATACTAAGTCTGTAGTCAAAATTGTGGTTAAGAAATAGTAGTGTAGAGAAGAAATATTATAGAATGACCAGAAGTCTAGGTGATAAGCTACCAGGAGGTGAAACAAAAGAGGCTGATTTATATATGAATAAGTACAGATACAGAAGATTAGAGTCCCAACTAGAAGTTAGAAAGCAGATGTTTTGGATGTCTCAGAAGTTGGTTTATAATATCTTAAGTTATTCCTTGTAGTTGTTACAACAGTAGGAATTCAACTTTCTCTGAGAATAGTATAATACATAGTCTCTTCTCTTATTTAAGTCTCTTCTATTTTCTATCTTAATTCTTTTATCTCTTTTCTAATTTCTGGATTTAGTAAAGAAGGGATAATATGATGTTACAACAATCACAAATGTCACAGTCACAATCACAAATTCATGTGACACATCTATATAAGATGATGATTCTTATTTATATAACTCATAATATTTAGGGTAGGCTAGATATAAAGTATGTATAAACTATATATTAGAGATATATAGAGTAAACAAACCTATACTAGAAGCTCCACTGAGTTCTCTTGTGTTAACCAATACAAGGTTCTACTTTTACTCCAGCACTTTGCTATAGTGTACTTATATACTAATATTTTTCTTTTATTTTTATCTATTTTTCAATATTATAAGTCTGAAATTCAGTAAAAGAGACTAGAACAATGATATCAGGAAACATGTTCATCTTGTAGTAATAGTATGGTAGACTTATAAGCAACATGTATACTTTGAAGTAAGGCTATTTATTATTAGCACAAACCATATGTTTACTTAGTAGTCTATTGATTGTTCTTAGACTAGTAGTTGCTACAACACACTTGAGTTTAAGTCATAACAATTATAATATATCACTACAAATTTCATATAGCTTTAAAGAGTAGATAGTCAATTACTAGAAGACTAACTATGAACAATATTGATCAGACTCAGATTATTATTTAGATATACTTATTATTAAAGTGGATGGTATTAAATTAGTGTACTTATTTGTGAGTAGAAGGCTTATGTTATATTTCCATTATGAAATGTCTATAGAGAATAGCAATATTTTTTAATAAGAAAGTATTTAGAGTAGAGGTTTTTATATCTGTTATTATTTATAGCATTTACATTATCTTTAGTTCTTTCAGCTGTTAGCTCAATAGCTCAATAGCAACTTCAATAAATTATTAAATAGTATAATATAAGAAGTAGAAAGAAGAATTAAGATAACATACTATAACTTAGGTTCTAAAGTTCAAACAAAAGATAACTCTTATATTAAGTAACATAAGGAAATTTCTAGTATAAACTAGCTTATCTTACATACCATGAACTATAGTTCAAGTGTATCTGCAACTAACCTATCCTAAAGATCATATATTATCTATAAGACTCACATGCCATAGCTATATTATATAATATTGTTTTAGTATTTTCTACAACTTTCTCCTAGTCATATGATAATGAAACTATGACAGTAACAGATATGACCAGCTTATAGCATATATAACTATTATATTACACACTCTTATCTAAGTTCAAATAAGTAAAATAAAATTCTAACATAGTAATCCTTGAATTTTCAATAAAACAAAAAATAAGCAGCAAGGTTTACAAATACTTACTGCTTGTATATCTAAATTAAAATAAGGAATGAGAATAAACAAGTAAAGATCAATTATATACTATTACATATATAAAAAAAATACTATTGAAAACCCAACTTCTTTATATCTTAGCTTTACAATCTTATAGTGTTTGCTACCAACTTTGAATTCTACTGTAACTCTGTGGTACTAATTTAGTTCTTCTAGACTCTAAGCCCTACAGACTTTGCTACACTTATGTCCTGTACTTCATTTGCTACTATTACTTTTATAATTGTCATTTTATACTTCCTACTCTTCTAAATAATCTTCTAAATATTTCTATCAGTATATTATAACTTAAGTACAAAAGGTTAGAGTGAAAGATAAACCTTGTATTGGATTAATATAAGAGAACTTGATAGAGTTCTATATACAAAATATCTACCTTATATACACTTAGCTAATAGTTTATACTACACTAAACCTAATCTATCCTAAAGAATATGTATATTATATACTGTTGATATATAATATAACATTATTGTCCTGGAACCTTCTATATTCTTTTGTGACTTGTGACTATATTATGTAACATGTGATAGATGTATAATAGTTTCATGTAATGTCACACAAATCCCTTAATCCTAAGTTCTAAATAAGAAAATCAAAAGAAATGAAAATAAATAAAGTCCATTATCTTAGATTCTGACACAGTATTTCTAACCATCTAGTTGCTATTATCTCCTTATTACATCAGCACTGTTGTTATGAACTTAAACATTTAGAGTGAGGTAAAAGGTCAAACTCTTGTATTAGAGTAAACACAAGAGAACTTAATAGAGAGCTCTTTACAAAACAATCTACCTTATATACTTTTACAGATGGTCCATGCTAACTACTATGCATCCTACCCTAAATGGCCATGTATAAAGCATGAGGTCAATATGTGGTATCCATACTGTATGATATCATTCTGTTCCAGAGCCTTCTACTTTCTTCTCTTAAGTTCCATGATTAATGTTGTGACTACACTATCAGATGTGACTGATGTGACAGTGTGACCAATCACTTCTAACTCTAACCCCAGAGTTCTAAAAAAAATGAAAAATAAATCAAAACAAAAATAAAAATAAGAAAGAAAATAAAAAGAAACTAAGTTCACTTTCTATAATCTTGACAACTGTTTTGCTAGATTAGAATGAACTGTAGAGTACTTATAATAGTTACCACCTTCAGAAAATCTTATTCTATCCTCTTAGGTCTCTTTTGAAAATATGCT
>Ga0157364_1007492_pt1 | contig 11294 bp, 8 predicted proteins | sample AttsexASBM2_FD_111476 | JGI IMG/M metagenome (GOLD analysis project Ga0157364, IMG submission 111476) | Fungus gardens microbial communities from leaf cutter ant in Ribeirão Preto, State of São Paulo, Brazil - Atta sexdens ASBM2 | ecosystem: Host-associated > Fungi > Mycelium > Unclassified ...
ATAATTTAATATACACTAAAATTTAAATCTTCTGCGGTTCAATTTTCCTTCAACATCGAACTTTCCGGACAACCCAATACAACAAAAAAGAATATTTCAATTATCCCTTTAAAGCAGATCAGATACATATTCAAATACGATTGATTAAAATATCTGCCGTTTTTTTTCCATAATCACGTACGATATTTTCATCAATATTGACAATACGGTCATTTATTGCAATACTTTTACAATTAGAGGAAATGCGAAACAATATTTTGATTAATTAACTGCGAAGAAGAATAATCTGATCTAATGATTATGGAATGGTTATATTATTTTAAGATTTAAACATGTGATTGCCAATAGGGATGTGTCTTTATCGCACGATAATAGGAATGATTAAATGCATTATTTAAGTGTATTTCAAACAAAAATATCTAATCTACGTTATTTCATCTATATTGGACATTCTTGCAGACAAAACTGAATCGGTCAGGTAGAGTCACCTTGGGATTACGAACATTTGACTCATCATTGCAGAATGCATAAGCTTTGAATGTTTTTTCGGGTATGTGTTTATATTTTTGCTTGTCGGATCTACATGTATCTCTTCTGATGTTCTCACGCGCGCGAATGCTTTCTTCTAATAACTTTCATGACTACTTCTTATTTTTCTTTCAGAATTTTTTTAGAAGGACTATCCTCAAATTCATCTTTTTAATTTTGATTTTATAATTGTTACGGATTCTCTTACTAATTCAATTAATAACATTCCATTTATGACATTTTAATTTAAAACTTTCTATACTTGTGTGATTTTTTATGTCATTTATTATATCCTGCGGGAAATTATTGCGATTGTTCCTTTTTCGTAGAATGAGAATATTTGTCTTCAAACTTGTCTTGCAATCCAATTTGATCATAAGTGATTTGGATGATCACCTCCATTTGCAATTTTTTTTATTATCGTCTTGATCGGATTCTTTCTATTTTGATTTACTTTTAATAAACAAATGACAAATGTTAAATAATGATAAAGAAGCTTTTATCAATTTATTTTTAATTTATTTTTTGCTTTATTATACTACATAATTCTTATTTTTTTGCAATATTATTTTTTGATGAAAATAAAAAATCAGAGTAAGTCAAATATAAAGGAGATGAACAAAAACATAAATAAAATTTCTGGAGAACATAAATGCAAAGAAGGGAATATAAAAGAAGCATTTTAAGAAGCAAATGTTTCTTTAATGATTTACTAATTTACGTTAAATAAAATGAAATTTACGTTTTTGTCATTGTCTTTTTATGGATTGAACTTACAATCTAATTTTTATTTTCGCCAAAATTATTCTGTATATAAAATAAAAATAATTATTTTATATAAGATATTTTTATATATAGGTTTTTTATATGTAATATAGCGTAAATAAAGTAACACAAACCTATATTTGTTTAGCTTGTCGTCAATCAAATTGCTTTTTTCCTGTTGAAAATTTTTGATGTACTTATTATGCAGAATTTGAGAAATGTGAAGATAATTGCATTTTTCATTGCTCTTTGGACAATTGGTTAGACTGCAGACAACGGATCTCAAGGATTTTACATTGACGAACTTACAAACGAGCGGCTTGCCATTGTAGCAATGTCCCTTCAGATTTTTCCAAGCTTTAGCCGCCGCTCTTTTTGTATCATACTGAACGTATAAATTTGCACGCCAATGTTTCTTATTCCTCCAGTAACACTTAAGGGTCTTAATCTCGCCGAACGAGTTGAGTTTAGTTATTATATTATCATAGAATTTGCAAAAATAATGCCACATTCCTGAATTCTTGAATTCAAATGCCACATTAGTGTTGCTTTCTGTCGGGTTTTTCTCGATAGAAAAGTTGAAATACAATCCTATTATCAAGATCACATTGCTCAGAAAGATTTCACGATGGTTTTTAGAGCACTTGTTTTTATGTCTGAAATCAATTACGGATGAATACATTTTGGAAATCAAAATAAAAATTTAATTTTAACTGAAGTTAATTTTAATTTAAGTAAAATGTTTTGTTTCTTAAATTTTAATTTATTTTGATTTAGTACAGTTTCATTTAATGCAAATAACTATTAATACAATTTTTTAATTTTCAAGTGGAAAATTTTTTTGGAAACTTGCAAAACATACGATAAAAAGAGTTAATTAAATCACTTTAATATATTAAGATTTTTAGTATTGTTATAAATGATAATGACAAATCGTAAATATTTCTATCTACACTAACCGACAAACACCTGTTAATTCAAAAGATGGGCAAAGTTTCTTGGTAGAGCGGCTGTCTACGATTCGGCGTAAACCTTCGGGCGTTTTCACCCCATCGATATAATCATTGATATCCTTCTGTAACTGTTTGCTTTTACGAAGTTGCTCCTCGCGTTTTTTCTTTATCTCTTCTATCAGAGATTCGCGTTTTGTCTTTTTTTTAGAATTCTTTTTCTCACGTTTCTTATACTTTTTTCTCGATCTTGAAAGAATCGATCTTGTAATCTTTCTTTGTTTTTGGAGCAATTGCCATTTTTTTTGTTTTTTTATCTGCACAATTAAGAAAGAAATAGTACTTAATTATTTAAATTACAAGCTTACTCATTTATTTGAAACTCGCAGAAAATAATATTTTTTCATGTCCATATAAATTCCAGTTATGATATTTTATGAAGGAAAGTGACTTAAAAAGTAAAATAAATTTAAAAAATTTGAAATATACGTTATGTAATAAATATATGTTTATGTACATTTAATTAAATAAGTAGATCTTTGTGAAGGAAACAATTATAAGCATTGATTTCTCTTTGCCGTCTGTTGTTACTAACACAAATGCTTTATACAATATTTTATAAAATGAAGTAATAAATATTTATTTTATAAATATATATTTGTTTCATTTTAACATGTTTAAAAAATTTACAATTTTTAATTATAGTAATAAATTTATTCAAAGTATAAATTTATGATTCAAAAAATGATTAAACGTACAATTAATATTACATGATAACCAATTATTAGTATTCCAGAATATTACAATAAATGTTTATTATTATTTATTTTTTGAAATTTCATAAAAATATTTTTATATAATGTTTATTTGAAATATTATTAAAATATAGAATAAATATTTTATGTATTTTATTTATGATAAATATAAATAAATATTCCTAGTATTTTTTACTTAGATTATAATGCCTATTAAATATTTTTATAGCATTTATTACATATATTACATATATTACATATATTATTACATATATTTACAATAAATATTTCATAACATTTATAATAAATATTTATGATGGTATAAACTAAACCATAAAAATATTTAAAATAAGTCATAAATATTTATAAATTTTTGTAAATATTTTATGAATATTAGTGCATTCTGGAATATGTTACTACATAATATTAATTGCTTTAACAATTGAATATCGTATAATATTTATTACATTTATATTTTATCCAAGCTAACATACGGAAAATATTCAAAAGGAATTTTTATTAAATCTTGTAAGTGAATTTTATTGTAACAGAAAATTAATTATTAAAATGTTAGTATTTGAACATGAAAAATATATGAAAAAAATTAAATTAAGATTAATAAAAGGAATTTTTTTCTAAAAAATAAATTAAAAATGACTTTTTACTTCTTCTTTTAGCCAATCTAATTCTGTGAGAAACTGTCTCATCCGTTTGTAAAGTTTCTCCATCGCAATAAGACGTCTTTCCTTATGAATGGGATTTGTCGAAGGACATTCTTCCATTCTCGTGCTCTTTTAGGAGCAATGGCAAATATGATCAACAATGTGAAACACACAAAAACAATTCTATTAAAATCGGCGATTCGATATCTGATAATGAGAGAGAGAATGATGTATCTCTATATTGCCCTTTTAGCTTAATGAAATGTATAATTAAAAAATTTTTTGTTTGAATCTGTGCAATTTAAGCAAAATATATTTTAGAATTAAATAAAAAGAATATATTTAACAAGAATTTGATAAAGTAGTTTTTAATTTTGTTTTTCACTTTACTTCTTTATTAACTTTATTAAACATAAAAGAGGTTGTAGCGTAAAAATCGTCGATTTTTATCTCCAACCGGAAAATAAAATTTGTTTAATTTACATTAGCAGATCACGTGGTGTAATTAAATTTCCATAAATATAAAGGGAATATGTTTACTTCATATTTATAGAAAACTAATCATCCCTTTCTATTATATTAACATTTAAAAAAAATAGTCTAATGTAGTTTATATGATAAATTGTTTAAATTTGTGACTTAACATATTGGATTACAGCATATTTTATTAAGGAACAAAATTGATGTGCTCAGAAATAATATTAGATGAAATCAAATATGGCCGTGATTTCGATTGGATCAAATTTTAGATGAAAAAATTATCTAAACAAATGCTTAATCTCTGAATAAGTAATATATTTAAAGAGGCGAAGCAAAGCATTAAATTTTTAGAGCGCGACACAATTCTATTAGATCATATTTATTTTAATTTGATTTGTCAGTGGTGGATTATGAGTTTTCTAATTTTCGTTATTGTTTTTCTTCCCTGACTATAAACAAATTAATTGTAGAGGAAAAGAATCCTTTATATACAATGTTCGAATATACAATGTTTGCATCAAAACGCATGTTATATATCTTTGATTATCTCAGAAAGCGTGATCTCTCTTTTTTCTTTGTAAGTTTTTTTAGCAATTTTTTAAATTTGTATTTAGTTTATGTAATTCTGTGATTTTATTTAAAAAAAAATTTTATCATTTTGACTACAATATTAATTTGGTTAATTTGGTAATTTTTAAAAAAATTATTAATATTTAAATATTAATTAGATTCCAAACAATTATAAATCAATTTTTGGCCAATTTCTAATCAGTTTTTAATTGAGCTTTCCCAAAAATTTTCTTTGAGAGATGATAAATATCTCTTGCGCTGTAATCAGAGAAAGCATGTAAAGACACAGTTTCCGCATTTGTAAAGAAAAAATTTAGTTGTTCCAGTATGAATTCCAACGGTATCATTATAATGTACGGCATAAGCGGCTTTTTTAGAAATCTCGAAATTGATTCACATTTCAAATGTTTGTTTCACAAAAAAATACGAGATGGTCAATTTTTGTTAAATCAACTTCGCACTTTTTTAATGAGTATTTCAATTATGTAAAAAGATTTTGCAATCTATAAATCTATTTGGAAAACTTCCTAACCTGTAGTATTGATAATTCTGTCACTTTAGAATTCTTTGAACTTTTTAAGGGCAAGTGTTGCAAATTTGCAATGTTTACCTTAAAATTAAATTCGGAATAAATTCGGGATAAATTCGAGATCTCTGCAAGTTATAGTTATACTTAAGAACTGAAACTGGAAATATATATAGGATTGAATACTGAAACATAGTACTTCTACCCGTCAGAAGGTTATACATCGGAATATATCGATAGTGTAATTATCGATAGATTCTTTACAATTACAAGTCATTTTTTTTAAATAAAATAAAAAAAACATTTTCTTTTATTAATAAGATGATGCTGTCCGTGGAGGAAATACATAGAAATATAAAACATAGAAATATAAAGAAAACGTAATTTTATTTATGTATTATATTTTGCATATTGTATTTTATAGATATCCTGACGAAAATAAAAATCGAAGTAGTCGAATGTAAAAGTACTCTCTAAAATTTTTAGAATTGTTACTCTGAAGTGAAATCTCACTCTTAATTGAAAATTGAGCTATCCTTTTTAATCTCTTTTTCAAACTGATTCAATTTTTACTTTTTCATTCATTTTTCCACTTGAAAGAATTTAGACAAATTTAGAGTAACAGAAACATAAACGAAACTTCTAGGAGACAAAAATTAAGACAATAGAAAAAATATGGATTTATTTATTTGTCTCCCGTTCTGAAAATTGATAACGGGCGTATATGTACATACATATATTGAAAAATTCGATAAGTACTTTTATAAAAAAATCTATTTATCATTTACATCGCGAATCTTTGCTCTATATATATATAGCTTCTAAAGGTAATAATATCATTAAATTATCAGATAATAAAATCTGGTTATCTGATTATTCGCTAGTAATAAATGCCGCATTATCCAGTTGTTTGATAAATTTATTAATCAATATATCTCTATACATATGTATAATCGATATTGTACAATGCATGATCGTTAAGTCTACGACACACAGTGTACATTTTTCTACTGAATTGCTTGCCTTTTAGAAAATTATTAAAAATTCTGCGTTCTTGTACAATTCTAATAGTTTATTAAAACACAAGCAATTCATCGTTTTGATAAAAAAATATATCGTATGCCTCTGGCTTTAGGCATATGTTGTGTTAAACATGGATATTTTGTCTAATAATAAGATAACATTCCGAAATTATAAAAAGAATATTTATTAAATACTGTAAGTGAATTTTATTTTCGTTACAATATTTTGATTATTAAGATATTAGAAAAAGTTATAAAAGAAAATTAAAAACCAATTAAAAATTTGTGATTAAAAAAGTATGTAATTTGTTAAATAAAATTTTTAGTCACGTAATATACAAAAGGCACATTTATCACAATTAAATGAGATAATACTTGATTAGATCAACTCATTACAATATCATTAAATTATAAATGACAGCGTGCGCATAACATATGCATGCTATCATTTAATAATTCAGCGACATTATAATGAGTTGATCTAATCAAATATTATCTCATAAAATCGTGAACATAAAATCGATGAATATCTTTTGTATATTACGTGACTTTCAACTTGGCATCTAATAGTTAGTACTTGAAATTACAACAATTACAATCATGGTTGATACTATACAAAACGCTTTTCGATCTTTGATCTTAGTTGCTTTTATTCTTGGTTTAGGAAATTTCAGATATCCCCTCAGTTATTGGAGATTTCGTTTAAGTGTCTTTTACAAGATAATGGTGTGGAGTTTCTATGCCTTTGCATTTTATGTTATGATACAGAAATTTTCGCCAATAAGTATATTTGATAATCCTTTGACTTTTACATCGATAAGTACAAATATTCTTGTGACGATAATATCTGTAATTATCACCGGTCGCAAACAGCAGGTATGTTTTTTATTTATAAATATGAGATCGTTTTAATTTAATCGTTTTTAATTTAATACAAAGATAATGTACAATAATATTACTTGTCATTTAGAATTAATTTTATTTTTATTTATTTAGAAAAGTCAAATTTAATTAAAATTTGAACTAAACACAAATCTAATTTTACATTCACGTCTTATGTTTTTAAAAAAATTTTATTTAAAAATATTAATTTTTGAAGGAGTTTTTACAAAATGTTAATTAAGAAATTTTGTATTCAATCTATCAGATAATATAAAAAATTTTAACAAAATTCTTATTAATTGATATGATAAGATTTTAGACTAATGAGAATAATTTCTTGATTAAATGCATTGATGGGAAATGATTTTTTAAGATTATATTCGACAATTTTGCAAGGTAGAAGAGATGCTAAAAGGCTTCTTCACAGATATATATAGGATGTGGCTAATATAAGGTAACAAACTTCGAAGCTGAATTCTCCATATCAAAATGAAAAAAATTCATATGAACATATATTCGCAAATTCACTGTTACTCAAAATGTTTATTAATAGAGGAAAATAAAAAAATAATATTTATTATTATTTAATATAATCTATTTTCAATTTTTAATTATAATAATGTTTGAAGTGTCTCCCATTTAATTTAATACATTTGAACACGTCGGATTATGGACTGTCGCACTTTTTCAAAATCCCAAGGCAATTGTGAATGATACCATAAGTATCAAAGATGTGTTGGCGTAGCATATCTTTATTGGCGATCGAAACTTCACAAACTAAAGACTTTAAGTGTCCGATAAAAATCTAGAAGGGATAAGAATCTTAGAGGATTGTACATAATATACTTAAACATTTTGAGTTACATTTCAGTAACAGTATATTTGCAAACGTACATTTATATGAACTTTTTTTTTCATATTTTGTAGAGAATTTGGTTCCGAAATTTGTTATCTTATTTTAGTTACATCTTTTATCATCGGATTGATGTAATTGTTATTTTTATATTTATGTGATTCAGTTTGACGCACGTATTGATTTAGAGTGGATATTTATATTTTTTTATGTGTGTGATTTTTTTCTATAGGATATTATGTGGGCATACTATAAGATCTATTTTTTGACTGAAAAATTCTCTTATTTAATGAGATTTATTCTTATTAAAATGCTATTATAATGCTTTATTGTTAAATATATTATTACATATATACGTATTTTTGGTATATTCTTATAAGAATAATGATTTATATATTCTTTTGTCAATAATATCTTCAGAAAATTCATATACATATAAAAAAACTTTGTCTTGTGGATGATACGTTGGAAAAACTTGGGACGCCTAAGAAATATCATACAATTAAAAAATTGATAAGATTAATATTAATCATATATTTTATAATGATTCTCATATTATTTGCTACCGATTCCATTTGGAATATAGAAAGGCACAACAATATAAATGCCATAATTATTAGTCTCATTGTGGGATATCCTTTTCACGTCAACACTATCGCAGATATAATAGTTGCGTGTTTTCTAAGGTATATAAATTATTATTTGTTTAAAGTTATTATTAATAAACATTATTAATACTTTTGAGACTTCCATTATACTTTCAATATAGGAGTTACTCGTTTCGCTGAGTTTCTTTCCGTATCTAGATCCATTATACGAGAATGCCAGTTTTATGAACATTGCAGTTCATTTAATCAAGTATTAGAAAACCATTTCTCACCCCGGATATGGAGATAATCCCCAAAATGAATAGCTCCTGAATAAATATTATTAAAATTCAATAATTTTTGTAGATTGTAATTATAATTAGATTTAGCTAGATTTAAAAGTTAAATATATTATATTAAATGTGTATATCTTGAAATTAATTAAATTGTTTCATAATGATGTCATATAGATGTTATTTGGTAATTTATTAAAATAAAAATTTTCGATCGATTATGTAAATTCATAAGTTTGTGGTTATTATTTATATAAATTCATAAAATTTTAAATTGTAAGTAAAAAAAAAGAATTCGAGAAATATCTTATTTTTTTACTCTATTGTGTTCGAAAAAATACTATTTAAAAACAACTTTTTAAAATACTTTTTTAATAAAAAATTGTAGATATATTGGTACCAGAATAGATGAAATAAATAGTTATATTGAACAACTATCAGACATAGAAGAGTGTGGGTTGAGATGCAAGTGGAAAAAGCCTCTCATTATTCGTTATTATGTTCGTAGTGCAGAGAATCGCAAGCATGTATTATGGACTGTAATGTAAATTGATAGATACTAAAATGTCACAGAAATTAAAAAAAACGATATTTCATAATAAAAAGTTATTATATTAGTTATTAAACATATAAGTATCGCCATTTTTCATATTCTGTTTAATATAATGTGACATGTCACACACAACATTAATTTAATGGCAATTTTGTATTTATCTATAATAACCTATTAAATTTTTTAGTTGTAATTTACGTATCGAATACATTAATTTTATATTATTTTAAACAAAATTTTATGCAAATCCATCTTCGAAAATTATTTATGTACAAATAAAGATAAGAAATTCTAAATTAGAAGATCTAATATAATTTAAATTTTTTCGTAGAATTTGTATTATTGAAAGACTTTTATTGAATTAAATTTTTGACAAAATTTGAATCTATTATATAATATGTTACGCATCTATAAGTTACATATTTTTATATTAATAATCAAAGTAAAATTATTTCTGCAAAATTGCATTGCTCAGTTTAGATAAATAAAAACTTTTATAACTATTTATGCTAACATAAATTAGTATTCATTTGTATAATTTTTTACTAATTTTCATAGATCTAGAGATCGAAGCTTAATGGTCGCCGATTTATTTAGAATTTTATGCACATAGAATATTGCCTAATATCTACTATATGGGGATCTGTCCCAAAAGTATTTTATCTCTACGTATATGTTTGTCCTTGATTTTTTACAAAACAGGCAGAGAGAGAGAGAGAGAGAGAGAGAAAGAGAGATGCATGCCCAAAGACAAACATATAGGCAGAGATGGAATACTTTTGAGAAACATTTCGTTTTATAATAATTTCGTAATAAATATATATTTATTTATTAAATAATATCGTTCTAGGCATCTTCATTCCGAACTCTGTCGAATAGCTCATGAAATGAACGATTTATTCGGAACACAATTTACGTTGCAGATGTTAGGTTACTTCATTATTTTGGTTACAACATTTTATGTTCAATACCATATAGTACTGTGCCTCATGCATATATATGCGACTGATGTAGCTGCATTGAAACTTATTCTTTCCGCTAACATGTGGTGCATAGTATTTTTAATAAAGTTTATATCACTGAATTACATTTGCGAAAGTATTTGTGCCAAGGTAAGCTGATTTTTATACATTATAAAAGGAAAACGTTCTCACAAAAGAAATTAGGATGTTTCTCTCTCTTTTCCCTTTTTTCTCTTTCTGTCTCTCTCTCTCTCTCTCTCGCTCTCTCTCTCTCTCTCTCTCTCTCTCTCTTTCTCCAAGATGACTTAAAACTTTTTTTTTAGAAAATATAAATAAAAATTGATAAAAAGATGAAATACTGTGAAAATAATCGAATGGAGATAAAAAGAGCATAAAGATAGCCAACACTGGCTCTTTTTAAAAAAATTATTCAAATAATTTAAATACAAATATTTTTATCTTATTATTAGGTAATGGTTAAAATCCATTTTAGTGGATTTATTCTTATACGCCTTATTCCCCAATTATTGATCGATCAATATCGAATTAATGTCAATCAATGTTGAATGAATATCAAGTGAATTAGCATCGATTTGATGTTGATCGATTACCCATTTTTGGCTGGGTTGAATAACCAGCTTATTCTCGACGTGTCTACAGCCTCTACTACTACTATTTATTGTAGACGATATCTGTTCTACAATAGGATCGTAAGTGATGAGCCGTAGTAAGAAATTAATCAATCATAGTCGATTATTCTTCTCACACTTAACTGTTGGCCATTTTCTTACGGCTTATAACTTGCGATCCTATTGTAGAACAGGCATAAGATTTTCTTATTGTTTACGTTTTATTACCTTATGTTTTTGTTAAAATATTTTTTTAAAATATTTTGTTTGTAAAATA
>Ga0157364_1007493_pt1 | contig 11293 bp, 9 predicted proteins | sample AttsexASBM2_FD_111476 | JGI IMG/M metagenome (GOLD analysis project Ga0157364, IMG submission 111476) | Fungus gardens microbial communities from leaf cutter ant in Ribeirão Preto, State of São Paulo, Brazil - Atta sexdens ASBM2 | ecosystem: Host-associated > Fungi > Mycelium > Unclassified ...
AACTATCACAAATAAGCCACTCACTGGTTGTGATACTTGAACTTAGTGGTGTTTCAGAGGTTCAGTATAAGGAGATAATGATGAGTAGTATCAACAAGGATAATTGATGTTGTTAAGTCTGAGGTCTAGTCCTTAGACACAGAGGTATATATACAAAAGAGTGATGGTCTATGTGCAAGCTGTTGCCATCACATAATCAAAACTCATACCTGATGGGAGCTGTCATCTGTCATAGCAGCTGTCAGGCTAATTTTTGAAGGTAACTAATTATGTTACTATATTGATATACTTGTATCTCTACCAATACTTATTACTTTGAGACGTATCATATATTGTTGTAAATAGATTGATGAGCACTTTCCAACGCAAGTTCAATTGTGCGAATCTGTTCATGTTATGAACTTAAATCCTTAGAGTTGGATAAAAGAACAAACTCTTGTATTGGAGTAAACACAAGAGAACTCGATAGAAATCCCTTTACAAACTGGTCTACCTTATATACTACTACCGATGGTCCATGCTAACTACTGTGCACCCTACCCTAAACAACCATGTGTAGTACATGAGGTCAACATATGGTATCCATGTTGTATGACATCACTTGTTCTAGAATCTTCTATGACTTTCTCTCAAGTCTAGTGATCAATATTGTGACCACATCATCAAATGTGACTGATGTGATTAATCACTTCTAACCCTAACCCCAGAGTTCTAAAAATAGAAAAGATGAAAAATAAATCAAAAAGAAAATAGAAATAAGAAAGAAAATAATAAAAAACTAAGTCTACTTTTTGTCATCTTGATAGTTCAGCTGTTCATGAGATATTAGCCAATGAAGCTTTTACAGCTACTGATGGCCTGATATCTCAGTCATTTGTTGTCACTCTTGTACCTCCTGCATATATGCAGATAGCCCTCATTTGGGGCTTTCTAGTGCAACTTGGTTTGTGAAAATCGGTCTACAACCAGTGGAGATACAAGCTGAATGAAGTTTGTGACATGAATAGTTTCTTTATGGATACTTCATATATATAGTGTAAAGATACCTCTGTATTCTTTATGCTTTACCAATTGCTATCTCTCCTTTCCTACTCTCAAGTCTTTGCCTAAGTGCAACCTGAGCTCCAAGCTAAGGTTATAACAGCTTTAAGGTCTTAAGTTTATAACAAATAACTAGTTATACAGAGTATGCATTCGCAGGAGACTTTTACCAAGTGATGAATGTTCAGATAGTCTAATTTCTTTCAGTAAAGCCAAGTTAATAGCAGTACTCTTAAACTAGAGATAGACTCAGCCTGTTACAAACTTCAAGACTTTAGAGTGGGTCAAGAATAAGAATCTTGTATTGGGTTGATACAAGAGAACTCAATAGAGAACACTGTACAGAACTGTCTATCTTATATACTAAGACTGGTAGTTCATGCTACTACTGCAATTAGCTTATCCTAAATAACCATATATCTATCTTAAGGTCAACATGTGTTAAACATATTGTATAATATCATTTCTTTTAGAACCTTCTACTATATTTCATCATGACATTTGATCATGTGATGTCATACTAAACCCTAACCCTAGCTCCCAAAATAGAAAATAAATTGAAAAGAAAATAAAAATAAAAGTGAGAAAGAAAAAATAAAATAAAATAAAGTTCTTCTTTTGTGATTCTAACACAGTATTTTTTAAGGAGATTATAAAAGGATATGATGTAAATAAGTAGTATGTAAAGCTGAGAAACAACCTAGTCTCACATAAAGGAGCTTGTTTTGACTTAGTAACTAAAATTTTATTCTTAAAGGATTGGCTAGTCATTTCTAGATAGAGTATTATATGACAAACTCTATTTTAGCTAATGACATTCCAAGACTAAAATACTACTACAATTCTGTAGAATTTCCATATCTCCTAACCTGCAAATCCTAAACTACACTCAGGCATTTTGGATTTGAAAAATGCTATGAAACATTAAGAAAAAGCTACATCTAATCACAAATATATTGTGATTTGAACAACTTCTATATCCCTTCTTGTACTGAATATATGCAAAATAAGAGCAATATCTCCAAACCAGTGGGTCTCTTGTATCTTCTCCTAGTTCCAGACAGCTGCTTCAATAGCATCAACATTGACTTTGTTAAACCTCTGCCAACAGACAAAGGATATGATATGATTATAACTAATTGCAATAAACTATTTGTTAGCAAATTTTGGAAGAAGTTACATAAATAGACAAAGATAAAATTTAAAATGTCATTAGCTTATCATTCAAAGACTAATGGAATAACAGAGCATACAAACAAACCAAATGTTATGTTATCATATGGATTAACAATAAAAAGGATAGATGAAAGCATTATTTAAAATGTGCTTTTACATCATGAATACAGTTAACACATCAATCAGTTACTTTCTCTTTCAATTATGCTCAGAGTTCTTACCATAGTTGATTCCTTCCTTAATTAAAGCCACTCAAGATACTGATTTAGAAGTCTCAAAAGCATTCTAGATACTTTAATGGTTTCAAAATAATATTAAGGATGGCCAAGACTCTCTTATAATAACAAAGGTTCAACAAGCCCATTATTGTTATGATTTCAAGATCTTAGAGTGGATCAAGAAAAGAACCTTGTATAGAGTTTATACAAGAGAACTCGATAGAGAACTCTGTACAAGACTGTTTACCTTATATACTACTAGTTTATGGTCTATGCTCTACTACTTTAGCCTATCCTAAATGACTATGTGTTTGCCTTAAGGTAATCATATGTTAATCATGCTGTATGATATCATTGTTCTAGAATCTTCCACCCTGTTCTCTGGTGACTATGTGACTTCTGACTGTGACATGTGACTGTGTGACCATGATGTCACATTAGTTCCTGACCCTTAGTCCATAAAAAAAAGCAAAATGAAAAGACATTAGAAAAAACTTGGGTCTAAGGTTTGTAATTCTGACATTACCCTCCCTTTAAGGTTCCTACTCCCAGAGGAACTAATACCTCCCCTCCATTTTGTCCAATTCCTTTCTAACTTTCTCAAATATTTATTTTTGAATTTTCCATCATCCTATCCATACAACATTCTTGCTGTATACTTTTTTAGTAACTTTCCTCTTCTGAAGTTCTTTTCTTTCATTGTATCCAGCTTTTTCTGTCTTTTGACTTCTGCATTCATCCTTTCCTCAAATTCTGCCATTACTTCCTTTATGTTTTCTAAGTCCTCCTTCTTTTTCCAACTATTATGTTCTGTTGTAAACTCCTTCTACTACACCAAGTACTTTATGACTCTCCTCACTTTTCTTTTATTTAATATTTTTTCTACTTCCCACTCTTTGATTCCCTCTACTTCCACTGGTTCCATCTCTTCTACCTTTAGTCCTTTCACTTGTTCCCTATATCATACTAATTAACTAATGTTCACCACCAGATGAATTCTCATTGAGTTAGGTAACCATAATTTGACTGCATGTATAGACACTATCCCCTCAATAATATATGGACCAACATACCAATCCACTAATTTCTTTCCTGGCCTTTCCTTGAACACTAAATCTTTTATACTTAGCATTATCCAATCTCTCACTTTCCACACTTCTGTTTTCTTCCTTCCTTTATCTGATTGCTACTTTATCTCTTCTTGTGCTTTCTTTAATGGTGCTCTAGCTTCTTCCTGTATCTTCTTTATTCTTTCTACAAACTCCGTTGCTTTCTCCATCTTCCCCTTCCTTCTAATATCTATCCCCATTCTTAGTTCTCTTATATAGTTTACCATAAACAAAGACACTTTAGTTGTTGAATGTGCCTTGTTGTTGATTGTAAACTCAGTTAATGCTAGCCATTTTGGCCAATCCTTTTGTCTATAGTCTACAAAGAACCAAAGATATTATTCCAATATCTGGTTTATATATATATTCCATTTGTCTATCTGTTTGAGAATGGAATAATGTTGACAGCTTTGTTCTAATATCCAACATGCTATTCAACTTCTTTGTCATCTCTACTGCAAACTGTGGTCTCCTATCTAACACTATACTCTCCAGTAGCCCATGCAGCTTCCATACATTATTCCTGAACAATCTTGCTAATCTCTTTGCTGATGTTCCTTCAGTTGTTGCCACAAAATGTGTTATTTTTGACAGCCTGCTGCAAACTACTAGAATGGCATCCTTCCCAGCTACCACTAGTAACTTTGTAATAAAGTCTACCATTAAATATGTCCATGGCTTTTCTGGAACCTCACTCAACTTCAGCTTCCCTGCTGGCACCTCTGTCCTATTCTTTATTTGTTGACACATATCACATTCCTCCGCATACCTTTCTATGTCCTTTATTACTTCCAGCCACCAATAATTTCTTGTCACCAGCTCCATCATTTTCCACTTTCCTTCATGTCCTACTACTAGTATATCATGATGCAACCAGATTATTTCTGCTCTCAACACTTCATCTTTTGATATATACACCTTTTCTTCCTTCAACACTAATTCTCCTTCTATTTGCCATTCTTCTCCTCTCAACACTTTTACTTCTACTTTCTTCATTTCTTCTACTATTCTAACTACTTTCTTATCCTTACTTCTAGCTATTTTTATTTTTTCTAATATTTCTACCTCAGATTCTTCTATTACTACTTCTGCTAAACTGTGTAGCCAACAGTCTTTAATAACTACTTGATTTTCATTATCTTTATCCACTCCTACTTTCCAATCTGGTTGTCTACTAAGTCCATCTGCCTTTCCCACCTTGATTCCTGGAACATGTTTTAAGGTGAAGTCAAATCTTGACAGATAGAGTGCCCAACAGGCTTGTCTTCTGTTCAACTTCTGTGCTTTCATTAAGTATTCTAAGTTCTTATGATCTATCCAGACCTCAAACTTAAACTTTGCACCCTCTAACAAATGCCTCCAGTTTTCCAATCCTCTTATAACTGCCAATATCTCCTTGTTATGTATCTCATAGTTTCTTTCTGTTTCATTTAGGAATTTCGAGAGAAATGCTACTAGCTGCCATCTTTCATCTTTATATTCCATAGATAATACTCCCACTGTTGCATAGTCTAACATGTCTACCTCCATCCTCATTTTTTTGTTTAAGTCTGGTACTGCTAGTACCAGTTCTTTTGTAAACCTCTTCTTCAATCTTCTAAACACCTCCTCTTGCCTTTCCATCTATTCCCACTTCTGATCTTTCTTCATTATGTCATGTAATAGTCTGGCTATTGCTGAAAAATCTTTAATAAATCAATGATAGTAGTTTGCCAATCCTAAAATTTTTTGCATGTTTTTAACTCCTCTAGGAGTTAGCCAATCCAAAATCTCTTTTACCTTTTCTTTCTCTATTCTGATTCCTTCTGGTCCAATTACTACTCCTAGAAATCCTACCTCCTTAACCTTCCATTTGTATTACTCTAGTTTCATATACAAATCATTTTCTGCCAGCCTCTTTACTACCTCCTCTACTAAGTCATTATGTCTCTCTTCTCCTTCCGTTCCAATAATTACATTGTTGATAAAACTTGCCACTTTCCCAGTGTTGATGAGATCACATAGGATTTTATTCATCATGGTCTGAAAAGTCACTGATGAGTTTGTCAGTCCAAAGAATATTACTGTTGGCTCAAATGACCTCTCTGATGTTATGAATGCCACCTTCCACTCATCTCCCTCTTTTATTTGTACATTATTATACTCCTATCTCAAGTTCATTTTTGTAAATACTTTCTTGGTACTTATGTTTTCTACAATATCTGAAATGAGAGATAAAAGATAATTGTTTTTGATAGTTCATTCATTTAGATACTGATAGTTCTGCAGCATTTGCTTTTTACCATTCTTCTTCCCTACAAAGAATACTGGTGCTGTTTGAGGTGACTTCAAAAATCTGATATACTCTTTCCTCAATTGTTTGGAGATAAACTCATGTACCTCCTTTCTCTCTTTTCTGGACAATGGATACATCTTCCCCTTCTTTGGCACAAATTCTTCCTTGACATTGATAGCATAGTCTCATAGTTTCCTTGTGGGCATCTGTTCACTAGCTTTTTCTCCAAAGACCTAGATCCACTTGTGGAAGCATTCTGGTACTAGCTTTCTCACCTCTTCTTCTGACTTTGCCACTTCTTTCTCTTCATCCCATATTTACCATTCTTCTGCTATTCTTTTTACCTCTATTGTTCTTTCTTTCTTAGGTTTTTTCTTTTTTCTCACCTTTTTCTCTTCTCTTTCCTGCTTCTTCTTTCTTCTCTTCTTCCCTCTGCTTTTGCTATCCTGGCTTTCTCTGCTTCAGTCTCTACTGCTTCCCACACTCCTCTGAATACCTTGTTATTTTTACTTTCTCTGTCCTCCAATCAATCTCAGAGTTGTGACAAGCAAGCTATAGCATTCCTAAAATCATAATCTATTTCTGCCCTTCAATTATATCAATATCAGTTCTTTTTCTATGCTTCTGATAATATATATTCACTTCCACTGTATGTTTGATTGGTCCTTACTTATTAAAGAATTCATCTACATTTCTTATGTATATGGGTCTTTTTATTTTTTTCAACTTGAATTTCTACTTTCTTGCAAACTTAGAACTCATAACCAATTCTGTCACTCCACTATCCAACAGCACCTCCACTGTAACTCCTTCCTGTATGTCAATCCTTTCTAACCCTATTTTCACTATTACTTCTCTTGACATGCATCCATTGTTCAGACTGTAGTAGAATATATTATCCACTACTCTACTAAGCATTATAAATCTGTTACTGCTATTGAGATCTAATTGAGGACTATTAGATCTCCTTCTCTATTTAAATTGTTCTTATTATTCTTATTGTTTTCATACTCCATTCTTCTCTCTTGGCCCATGATTCATTTTTTGCAATTTCATGTTAGATGGCCAAATCTTCCACAACTATAGCAGTTCCTTCTCCTATCTACATCCATAGTATATGAGTTGCACTGTGTAAACTCTGCTCTTTAATTTACTGTATTTGTTCTTTCTACTTCCTCCATTGGTGTGAGCTCTATCAGCACTTGCTGCTAAGAAATCTCCTGTCTTCTTGGCCAAATTTGGGGCTATGGCATCTGTTGCCATTGTATTCCTGTTGTGTTCTGCTTTGGAGCCTATAGCCACTGTTCTCTTCACCCTCTCATTCTTTCCTCTTTCCTCCTACTTTCCCTCCAATTTCTATCCAATATAATTCCCCTATTATACCATTGTTCAATTGAGGTAGGCTACCATTATGACTCCATCAGTTTTCAGCATATGGTTCCATTTATTTCTCTTTTGAACTCTTCCACTAGTGGTCTCCCCTCATACCCACTTCCCCTTGCTGCTTTTTGGAACTCCTGAATGAATTCCTCTATCATTCTTCCCTCCTGCTCTATCTTCTTTAGTTTTGCTATTTTGACTGTTTCTTCATCTCCTCCTCCAAACTCTTTCTTTATATCCACTAAAAATTCCCCTGCTGTCTCATATTCTAATAATCTCCCCTCTAGATCTTCCAAAGTGTTTTCTTTCTATACATCTGCCGATCCTCTTTACATGTATAATAGAATCCACTGGATTTATTCTTTAACTGCTGCCTTCCTCATCTTCATTCTAAGATATAAATTGCATGATGTGATAAAACCTGAGATCTGGTTTGAGGTTGTATCAAATATTTGGGGCTTAGCTACTTCTGTGCTCACTCCTTCTCCTCCCATTCCTCTTTTCTGAAGAACCTAGAGCTGTGCCTATAATGCTGCAAGCTGCTCCTATTGCTGTCTGATGATTGCTTGTAAATCTACATTGTGACGGCTCATGTTGTAATGGGGAGAAAGTGAAACTAGTGATGGTGGTGGTGATGTAGGAGGGATGAGGTATATAGTGGTAACAGAAAGGAGTTGGTGCTAACCTCACTCTCTGACTTGTACTCAGAACCTGAAGTAATCTCTGTAAATGTTAGTGGGCCCTCTTCTTATCCCACCTCACACTATCTACTGGATACTTCTACTACTAATACTGCTCTAAAGAAAAGGTAACCAATTTTGGTCTAAGAAGACTGTTCTACTCTAAGCAAGGCCTTAAGGATATCTGCTGTTCTCTTGCATAGACAGATCACAAGTGGATCTGTGACACCAAACTGATAATAGAAATATGTACCAAACATGTTCACAAAAGATAATATGTCTGAAATGTACAAGTAGAATTTGATATAAACAAACAGCTAGACAGGAAAAGTCTGGCTAGTGTATCTCTTATGCCTAGGGCCTAGCAATTCTTCTTGACTAAAGGATAGTATTATTCCTCAGTCAAGGATAATAAAAGAATAAGAGTATTGAGAGGGTTCTGTGTTAGATAGTTTCTGGAAAGAGAATTGAGTTCTAATGTTACAATTTCAAGACCTTAGAGTAGATCAAGAAAAGAAACCTTGTATAGGGTTTACACAAGAGAACTCAATAGAGAACTCTGTACAAGACTGTCTATCTTATATACTACTAGTTTATAGTCTGTACTCTACTACTTTAGTTTACTCTAAATGACCATGTATTAATCATGCTATATAACATTATTATTCTAGAATCTTCCACCCCATTCTCTGGTGACTATGTGACTTGTGACCATGATGTCATGTTAGTTCCTGACTCTTAGTCCTTAAGAAAAGGCAAAATAAAAATAAAAAACTTGGGTTCAAGGTTTGTAATTCTGACAATTATACCAACTTATACCATACAGTGGAAGATGTCTATTAAGAGAGAGATATAGTAATGCTAAGTACAAGAAATTTACAAGAAATTGCTGTTTGAAATATAAATCTAGAAGGGATAAGTGTTTAGCTAAATTTATACCAAGATATAATGAACCATGGAAGGTTATTAAGACTTTTTCTGAAAAATCAGAATATACACTGGAGCTTCCTAATACAAGAAATATATTTCCTTCTTTCCATGCAAGCTAATTATACTATTTTTAGCCAAACAATGTTAGTTCCTTTCCTTTCCAGAAACTTATTCAGCCCAAACTTATTCTCTTACCTGATAGTACTGAAAAATGGCTTATAGATCAAATTCTTGATGAGAAGAAGATAAGCTAAGACAAATGTTATTTGGTAGTCTTTAAAGGATGGAGCTCAGAATACAATATTTGGCTACCAGGTACAGAATTATAAGAGAATGAGGCTCTTGACCAATAGGAATAAGAGAGAAGGATCTAAATTTCACAGAGTAGGAAAGAGTGTAATCTTGAGGATTATTACTATATAGATAACATAAGATAAGATCTTAACTTTTTGTTTTTGTATTATACTATTTAACTAAATATTCTACTATATAGTTTTAGTCTTAATTCTAAGCATCACAGCTTTGAACTTCTAATTCTAAATAACTGAGCTAAGTAAGATCTCTTAAACTTACACTAGTCTTTCTATTTCTTTTCTTATTTTAGATTTAGCAAAGAGAGATGATATGATATCATAACTATTACAAGTTAGTCACACATGTTACATATATATAACTCATATATTATAAACTAATTTCTGAAATATCTGAAACATCCACTTTCTGACTTCTAGTTAGGGCTCTAACTATATCTAGGTATATTTCCACATCCATGATTGTTTGTACACAGATCAGTCTCTTATGTTTTATCTTCTAGCAACTTATTACCTAAATGTCAGAATTGAAAATAGTAGACTTTATTCTTTTTTATTTTCATATATTTTATTAATTTGAACTTAGAACTAGAGTATAGTGTGATTCTACATGAAATGTCACAAACTGTCACACATATCATAGTTATGGTCACATGATCATATATCATATAGAAAAGCTTAGAAGGTTCCTGAATAATGATGTTATACAACATGTTTACCACATGTTAATTTTATATATCAGAATTAAAGACAGTGAACTCTAATTATTTTCCTTTCTTATTTCTTATTTCTTATTTCTTTTACTTTTTATAATGCTGGGACCAAAAATAAGGGTTTAGCATGATGTCACATGTCACATGACATGGTCACAGTCATAATCACCCAATCATATGCCACAGAAGGTTCTAGAATGATAATGTTATATAGCATATGCAACATATATAAGATAGACACATTATACTTAGGAGCTTTACCAAGTTCTCTTGTATTAACCCTAATACAAAGTTCTATTTATTGATTCACTCTAAGATCTTTGAGTTGTAACATTATGGATAATATATGACCTTTAGAGTAGGTTAGATAAGGTCTCACACAGACCAACTAGCTAGTATATATAAGATAGACACTTTGTATAAGGAATTCTATTAAGTTCTTTTATATAAATCTTATACAAGGTTTTTTTCTTACTCTAACTCCTGAGTTTGGATTGTAACACTAGACTCCTAGCCACTCTATTCTCTAGAAACCATATCTATAATGTCTTCTTAGTTATTCCCTACACTACTGTTTCTTAGCTACAGTTCTGAATACCGACTCAGTATATAAGACTAAGTAGATACTCTGTAATCTTTAGTTTAGAAATTGACTAAGACCTGATCTAGTAATCATCCAGAAATTCTATAACTCTTTCTTTTACTCCTTCAACTAAACCATTAGTTAGTCTTCCTTGAACTTGTTATCCAAAGTTATGATCATATGATATATAGTAGGTACAACATATAAGTTGAGGCCAAGGTTATCATCTAAGATCACATTGTCAGTCCATGAATAAGCTTCTAAACTTGATTTACAATCCAAGTACTTATCCAACCTCACAGATTCCTACATCTGTTTCCTAGATAAGTTTCTATACTTGATCTGACCCTCTTCTTGTATGACTGATTGTGTATATCTACTTGAAGTGAGTTCCACATGTCCTAATATCCCTCTTCCTGATATTCTCTTGACATCATAGTATTTAGGGTAGGCTAGATGTAAAGTATGCACAGATCATATATATAGTAAGCTCATCTGTACTAGGAACTTCACCAAGTTCTCTTATGTTAACCAATACAAGGTTGCTTTTTTATTCCTACATTTGGACTTGAATCATGACAATACACTTAAGTCCTTGGAATAGAGTCCAGAGTTTCATGGAAATCATGAGGATGCCATGTGATTAGTTATAGAGTGGTCAGATATGAAATGAAACCAGGTAGATCTGTACTGGAAGAGCATGAGTAGACTGGAAGGAAGATATTCTCTTCTATGTTGTAGCAACCACTTGCTGGAATGGCACTCATAGTATGCTTACTTCAGCAAAGCTCACAGAAGGCTATCTAGTAGTGGGGATTTACAAGAGAACTCGACAAGGAGCCCTCGCTGCATTGCTCCTCTATTTATATAAGTTACA
>Ga0157364_1007494_pt1 | contig 11293 bp, 7 predicted proteins | sample AttsexASBM2_FD_111476 | JGI IMG/M metagenome (GOLD analysis project Ga0157364, IMG submission 111476) | Fungus gardens microbial communities from leaf cutter ant in Ribeirão Preto, State of São Paulo, Brazil - Atta sexdens ASBM2 | ecosystem: Host-associated > Fungi > Mycelium > Unclassified ...
AAAACATGTATGTTGTCATAAATATAATATAATAAAGTTATAAAAAAAAATATTAAATATATATATATATATATATAAATATATATATATATATATATATATATATATATATACATACATAAATTTTCGTATAACAATAACATTTTAATTAGATGTCTAAGTCTAATTTGATTCTAAGAACTCTACGTTATTTCTTCGTGTAAACTATTAGTTTGTGGACTACTATTTCGTAAGTACAGATTGCACAGTTTTTATATGATGCAAATATTGTCACGATGTGACAGCTCTAGAGTGCCATATTGGACTAAGAAATGATAAAGATTTCAATTTTGAAACTTTTTGATGTTCTTGGAATAAACTCTACTTCACAGATACGTATTAATGCGTATATTTTAATCCTGGAAAAAGATTTTCGAATCTGTAAAAGAGGAAAAAATTGTTATACAAAAATTATATGGTTTAGTTAGTAATACAGGCAACTTTAGGATCCCCTTAAGGACATTCATTTTAAATGAAGTTTTTTTTACAAAATTTCGTCGAAATCGAGGTTTTCGGAAGTACATTCATATTTTCGAATCTATAAGGTTCAGAGAAAAAAATTATATATTATAATTAAAGTTGCACAATATGAAAAAGGCTATCATATAGCAACAATAATGTTTGTCTAGATAGACGCGCTTCGGAGATTTCAACTTAATTTTTAAAATGAAATTATATGAGATTTTTTTTATGTTACGTCTAAGCTCCGCATGGAGCTGAGAGAGGGAACATAGCAGGAACCGAATTTTTAATCGATTTGATCGCGTCCAAATTCCGAATCATAAAGAAGCTGTAGGGAAGGAGCGACGCAAAGGGAGGCATTTCGCTTCATCCTGGAGCTCTCGAGGAGCCAAGGGTGGGGAAAATGAAGTAGAAACTTCTCTCATAGTCAACGCCGCTGAGCGGACTCACGAATCAAACGCACTAATTTAAAGAGTGTAAACTGGGTCAGTGTGCCACGAAGGAGCAATTTAACGCTAGATATGTCGGTGCATTCGTGTGTTCTGCCTTTTCACATGGAACTTAATCCACGTGACCGGGGAGAGAACCAAGTGCAATCACGGGAGGACTAGGGGTGAATATAAGGAAAGTTAACCGAATAAACAAGGCAGAATTTTACAATAATAATAATATGATTAAAAAAAGAAAATGGAAGTTAACACATTTTTCTTTAAGATAAAGTTAGATCATAACTATACACAATACAACTTTCTTGGTTCGTTATGTTTAACATATGTTTGTACGCATGTATGTGCGTGAGTGTGTAACGCAGGCGTTACATCGAGTGCGGAGGATTTGGAAAGGCAGTGTTCAGTCTCAATTGAGATGAAATTAGAAAGATGACGCTCCTGTTTTAATTCAGTCATTAATTAATGTGACTGAAAAGAAGTCACTCATTTATATCAAATAAGGAGATTTTGAGCGCGTGGATGGTTGATCACAGCGTGATGATCGCGAGTCTGTATTCGAGGCTACAAGGAGATGATTATGTCCACTATTTTGTTGTAAGAAATAAACGTGCCATATTGTATCAAGCGCAAAGTTATTTTAAACATATCACAATCCGAACAAAACGTAGGCCCGAGTCAGAGCAAGATGACAAAACAACCTCCAGGACTTTATGAGAAAATTTTGAAATAGCGATCACAGCGTGCCCAAACAGCTTTTGGTTCTTCGAACCGGATTTCGGCTTTAGATCTCACACGAGATTAGGAAGTGCTACAAGAACTTTCGCGATATTACATGGTGATTGAGTGCAAATCGGGATGTGAACTTAACAAATCTGATGTTTTAACTATTGAACTTTTCGGATATATCTCAATTTCGAGAAGCCTCGAAATCGGATACAGTATTACAACAACGTACAAAGGAGTGAAAGAGACAAAGATACAAGAATCGCGTCACGAGATAACATAGTAATGATTATACATGAAGACTATTTTCTTTCAGGTGCTATCTATGTGTGGTAAGATACATGTTTGCGTACATATATGTATATAACAAGAAAGCATTTTCGATATTCGGTAATTGAAGAAGGTTCTATTCAATACCAGCGTTCATAACTTTGATATTTATCTTATCCTATGGTAATCTTTGGTCTGTGTCAATATCCTATAAAATAGCAGTATCGATGAAATCTCGTACAAACACACGGGTTAAGATTTAGAACATTCATTTCACACGATTCAGAACATTCTTATCTAGATGGATATAATCGAGAGATTATATCGCAAGATATAGCATTGGAAACTCGTTTACTAAAATTCGCCTTTCTTTGAGTGGTTTGATGACGTACAGTCGCAAATTGAGAACGTGATACTGGAGGAAGATGAGATAATAGTGGCTAAACAAGAACGTGAGCAATTCGAGGCATTATATTTCTAATTGATCACACGAGCACGGATTATCGTGTAAGAAACAGGACGAGCTCGAGAATGTCAAGTTACAGTACAAGAGGTTATAAATGTCCGTAATGAACCGCAGATGGGAGTAAAATTGCCAGTTATTAGACTGCCAGAATTTGATGGTTCTCCTGAACGTTGGATAAAATTTAGAGATAAGTTTCAATCGATGATTGATGATAATCGGACCTTAACAAAAATCCAAAAATTTTATTACTTGGAATCTGCTAATACCGGGGAATTATGCATGAATTATCGAAGCTCATTTCAAAGGCAAATTATTCATTATATGACTTCAACAACCTTGAAAGAGCGTTTTGAAGATCAGAAGGCATTGTCGCACTATCATGTACGAGGTTTATTCGAACTTTCTGTAATGGCGAAGGATTCATCATTGCGTCAATTGATTAATCAGGTAAAATTATCTTCTAGCGTTGAAGAATCTAGGTGAAGGTGTTGATTATGGGAATAATCTGATGGAGTATTTACTCTCCCCGAAGCTAGATGCATATTCCAAACGAGAATACGAGAAGAAAGTATTGCAACTATCGGAAAAACCGAAATTTAAGGAGATTATAGAATTTTTGAATGCACATTACAAATATCTCGAGCACAATAATATCAACAAGCAAAATGTCATGAATAAGGACATCCCAGCATCTACGAAGACATTAAAATTTCGAACGAACAAGTTGTCGGCTACGTTCCACAAAAAACGAGTCTGAGCTGCAAAAACAACATCTATCATCGTGAAAAATTTCTCAAGCTTCCAACGCAATAAAAAATTAATGAAATTCGAAGGCATTAGTTATGCTTTAATTGTTTGAGACCTAATCATCAAAATAAGGACTGTACATCGGGTTACTGCAAGAAATGTACGAAGAAGCATAACACATTACTACACCGTAAAGAATCTTCGTAAGTGTGTCAGTGAAGACTAACACAATTATGGACACAAATCAGCAAGGAAGATGCTAAACGAAACGTTTCGTGTAATTACACATTACGGACGGAGATGCCAGTAATATTAGCGACGGAGATAGTCAGTGTGGGAAGAATCACAGGGTAATTTATGAGATTGCAGAGCTTTATTGGATGAAAGATCTTAATCACACTTTGTAACGCAGAATTTATGCGATCAATTAAATCTGGATGTTTCAATCAATCAACCTCTACCAGGGCTTGGTAATCAGCAAACTTGAATAACAAGATTGAGCTCAGATTCAAATCCAAATATAATGTTTACGGCACGAAGATAATTTGCTTGGTGATTAGAAATATCATAGGCCACATGCCAAATATATCAATTGATTTATCCAGCCTGAAGATGCCTAAGAATCTTACTCTAGCAGACCTTCAGTTCCATCAGCCAAGGCAGATCGACTTGCTCATAGATGCTGAATATTATTGGAATATCCTTTGTGTGAGTCAGATGACCATCACTCCTTATGATGCAAAAAATGAAGCTTGGATGGGGTGAATGAATTTTTAATTCTCTCTCCAAAGAGAAGTTAACCCAAGAAATATTGCAATGCAGTAACAAACAACAGCATCCAACAGCTGCATGATCAAGTTGTAAGATTTTGGGAGCTAGAGAAATGCTAGTAGCTAGTAAGGATTAAATGAGAAAATTCAAGATGTGAAGTTTCTGTGTTATTATGATTCGTAATGAATCAGGCAGATTTATAGTGATTCCTTTTCGAGAAAATCTTCTAGCTCTCGGCAAATTGAGAGAGAAAGCTCAATGAAGATTACTAGCCTTAGAGAAAAGATAACATTCTGATCCATCTTTATTGAATGAATATAGAAAATTCATACGTGAATACGAGACATATGTCAGAACATATGTCAAGAATTCCTCGGACAATATCCACAGGGATTGAAGCTGCATGCTATCTTCCGCATCATGCAGTCAGGAAGGAGAGTAGCATTACAACTAGATAGCTCAGGATAGTGTTTAAAACTACATTTGGTCTGTCGATCAACGATGTGTAATAAACGTCAGAGAAGATGATCTTTTTTCGATTCTGTTGAGATTTTGCAAAATTGTAATATTTGCTGACATTAAGCAAATGTATCGCCCAATACTTATTAAAGTCAACTAATTAAGATCAACGCGAATTTCAACGAATTCTCTAGAAATATGAGGACTCTATAGAAATCGAGAAGTATCAGCTCAATACAATCATTTATGGAATGATATTAGCTCCCTATTTAGCTATTAGATTGTCTACAACAAATAGCAAGGAACGTTGATTATCCAACCGCAAGCAATGTTATATTGCATGATTTTTATATGGATGACTTTCTATTTGGACCAGAATCAGTTCAAGAGGCTCAAGAACTGAAACAGATTGTGTTCAAGTTATTAAGTGATTATGAACTTAGAAACTGGGCGAGCAATCAGGAAGATATCGTGCATTCCAACACAGATGAGTCATGTCAACTTCCTCTGAGTGATATAAAGGATACAAAGACCTTAAGACTATTATGGAATCCAGAGAAGGAGAAACCTCTCCTAGGTTTTGTACTAAATATTACCATATCACACAAGATTACAAAACGAATGATCTTGTCTATCAATCGCATGCATTTTTGATCCACTTGGATTGATCGTTCTCATCATTCTGACAGCAAATTAATATTTCAGCGATTGTCGCAATTAAAGATAAGGTGGGACGAACCGATGGTGCGCAAGCATTACGCACCACATGGAAACATCTGTTTAGATGATTGTTAGGGTGTTTTTATATTTTTATGGCTTCTCTAGAGACAAAAACACCATAACACTCTAAATAGAGATAATAGCTACAACATAAATAAAATATGGAAAACTAGAAATTTTCCCAGTTATTGAAGACCGATTTCGCCCATCTCCTCCCTCCCCTTCATTCACAATTCTCTTCTTTCCATTTCAACAAATAACATAATATAAAAAGGAACGATCCGGAGGAATAGCTCAGTATCAGGCTGCTCCTCGCTCTGATGAAGTGAACTGCAAAGTTCATAAAACATTGATATTCCAAGAATGGACACGGAGGAAACCTGCGAAATCGCATAATCTTTATATAGAAAGCACTCATAGAAGCCTCAAGAATATTAAGGAATATCAATATTTTTGGTGCGACTCGATGATTGTTCTGTCTGTTATATTTCTGTGGAACTAGGTAGATGGACGACATTCGTCGAATGCGGATTAAGAGATAATCAATAAGAATTGGCGCCATATACCAACAAACGAAAACCCAGCAGACTTAGCTTCTCGTGGAGTCAACGTTATGGAATTACGGATTTCGACTCTAGTGGAATGTACCACATTGGCTGTAGAAAGATATTCATAGCTTAAGCTAACCAATTCATTATACTTGATATACCTGATATATCGAAGAAGAAATGGAAACCAGTTATTGGTTTAGTACTTACTAACATCTCTGAGGAGTTCGGTCAACGTTTTTCATCATTTACACATATATGTAGAGTACTCGTATAAGTACTACGTTTCAGTGGAAATAGTCGTAAGCCGCAATCTATATGTGAACTTTATCATTGAAGGAGCTCCAGACGAGTGAATATTGATTGTTAAGATTAGCCCAACATCAAGACTTTAGCTTGGAAATATTTAGTCTTCAAGAAAATCATAACATGCCAAGGAAGAGCCCTCTGATAAACTTGCAACCATTTTTAGATGAAATGGGTTGTCTCAGGATGGGAAGTAGAATTCGCGAAGTAGAATTCGCAATGCCCCAATTTGCTGTTTGAACAACGGCATTTGATTGTATCTTATAGAAACATCGCATAACGAATAATTGAACGAGAACACCTTCGTTGCTACACGCTCTCAGTTAGTATAAGCATCTTTGAGAACTAGATTTGGATTACATCCGGAAAGAGCTTCATCAAGAAAATATTGCATAGATGTGTGAAATGCTTCTGTGCCAATCCAGTGTCTTCGTCCTACAGGATGGATGACGTCGCTAAGGCTAGGATTACTTTTTCTCGATCAGTTTCCGGTGTCGGACTATGCTGGTCCGTTTTATATCCGCGACAGGATTCGCAGCAAAACAATTACAAAATTTTATCTTTGCGTTTTTGTATGCTTCTCTATGAAAGCAGTGCATTTCGAATTGGCTATGAGTACCCAGGCTTTTCTGAACTGTCTGAAACGGTTCATCGTGCGAAGAGAGTAATGCCAAGCTATTTATAGCTTGAATGGAATCAATTTCATTGCCGCAAACTCTGACTATAACGAAACCATTGTTTTCAATACTAGAGATTGTCTAATTCATCATCTATTTATTCACTTACATTTTTTTGTTATATTTCTCATGCAGAATTACTTGTAATAAATATTTTAGTTATTGATGTTACTTAATCACAAGCAGTACCGTTTATTTCAGATTGTTTACTCTTGATTCTTGTTTAGTTATATTAGAAGCTTTCAGAATTCTAAGCTTCCAAGGTGAGCGGCATGTTTGGTCTCAGTTGAGACCAGACAGTTGGCAATTAGAAGGATTTAATTTAATTAAATTTAATTTATTTGTGCATCATTAATAAAAAAACATACAACTACAGAGTTAAAAGAGAAAAAATTTAGTGCACAAAATGATGAGGCACCAGCAAAGTCTGCTGTCTAATACTACCAGAAAATAAGAGTAAAGAATTACAGAGTAAGAAAAATTTTCATAGTACTTTCTCACAATCACAAAAGCGGAACGTAAAACATAAATTACAATATAGTACTAAAAGTTGGATTACAGAATATAAAAACGTAACATAACATAACGTAGCATAAATTTAAAATATATTAATATTGAAAATTGAATTACGAGACTGAAATACAATAATAGTGTGCAAGTAGCAAAAAAAAATCGGTAGTGCTCAAAGTAGTGTGGGAAGGCGTTGAAGACAACGCAGATGCGAGAGAGAACGTTTACGATCATGGGAGATTCAGCGCTTCGTAAAAAATAGATATACAATACGGTCGTGCGAAAAGAGGAAAAGGAGGGGGAAGAGCGTAAGGATGGCGTTCCTGTTTTAGTTCGTTTAGTTTAGTCGTTGTGACTGAGAAAAGATCACTCATGTATATCGATTGAGTAAGGGAGATCCTGAGCGCTTGCGTGGTCGCAGCGTGATCGCGAGTCTGTATTCTAGGCTAGGAGATAAGCAAGGAGACGGTCATGTCCGCTATTCTGTTGTAAGAAATAAACGTGCCATATTGTATCAAAGTTATTTTAAACATATCATAATCCATTCCAAACGTAGTGCCGAGCCAAAGGTGACAAGGCAATCTTCAGAACTTTATGAGAAAATTCTGAGATACGCCACAGCGTGCTCAAATAAGGAGAGAATTAAATTTGAGGGAATTTATATGGTTGGAAACAAAATGGATTGATGGGAATGAGAGTTTGTACGGAGATTGAAAAGAGACAGATGGATCCTTCGATGCGGATTATCACCCAATCGTTGGAAGAAGGACATGTATTCCGATAACTGATTAGCGTTATGGAAAAGGAGAGAAAAAGCAGAAGTGTAATCCATCAATTTGGATGGGAGGAATTAAAGAGATGGAGATGGGAGATTCCTCCAGTCGGGGATGGTGATACTGGATGAAACAGGGGAGGGACTGGATGGGAAGAGGTCATTGAAAAAATCTGGAGACGAGTTAGAGATGGGCGAGTAAGAAATTTCTAGATACGGCGATTGAGTCGAGGCCGGCGCGGTGGTTGAACTAGCGAAGATTTTCTATGTTCTTGGGAATTTTCGACGGTGATAGAGCGAACACGATGCGTCGGCGCGTATTATTAGTTCCCGCGAGGCGACGAGGGGTGAAAGTACTGCGAGGACGCATTAAAAATTTATTTGTTTTTAAAAAGGGGAAGAGGGCTTGCGAGGATACTGTAGTAAGATCAAAGACTTATTACTTAGTGATAGTGATGTGTGGGATGCCAGAGACTCTCAAATGTGGGGATGCTGCCGTTTATTTCGTGGATTCGCTCGATCCGTGCCGTTGATCTTACATTGATAGAACGGGTTACTTGTTTGCATTGATTCTAATCACTAGGGAAAAGATCTTCGAGAATCGGATGAAGCCTTTTTCAAAGGTCCCGACACAACTTTCGCCTCTGGGAATTCTTAAAAAATCTCCTCGAGGGAATCGCGGTTTTTATGCTAATCTCCTCCCTCGGGTTCGGATTGATGGAATAAGTTTTGTTAACTAGTAATAGGATTTTTTTCGCTCCAGATTGATCGAGATTCGAGATACATTCTGGGAAAGAAGAGAATGTTGAGTGGACTCTGTAGAGTGTAAGCAAGTATCATCTTAAATTTTATGGCGCTTTTCACTAAAATTATATACGAGGAGTATGTTAAGAAAGCGCATGTGCAATCGGCACTGATCCATCAAATGATCCTTCCCCAGAAGTGACACGTCACGTGTCACTTCTAGATTTTACGATAGCGGACTCGTGAGAATCATCCGCAATAGTACTGAGGAGGATCTCAAAACTATTAGTTTTTTTGTATTTCTAACTAAATATTCTAATATTATACATAATAATTAGAGAAATTATATTACGTAAAAAAAAAATTATGTAGTCCCAGTTTAAAAAACATTGGTCTTAAAATCTCCGAAGCGCTTCCATCTATAAACAAAAATTATTATCGTTATATGAGTCCTCTTTGTCGTGCATTTTATTACACAAATTTTCCTCTGAATCTTATAGATTCGAAGATATTTAAGATGATAACAGTTATCGAAACACTTTGTATATGTAGGAAAATAATATAAAAATTTTTTGAAATATCTCCTCTATATTTATACATTTGAATGTTGCATGCTCATATTTTATTTGCGCAGACTTATTTTAATGCTTTTGTTAATTATTTATATCTTATTAACTTTTGAATTACGCAGTTTTTGTGAGCATATTTATTGTAGCATAAAGTATTAATTCTTATTAGCGAAATAATAGTTTCTGACAAAACTTAATTTAATTATGTGTAGATAAAACATTGCTGTACAACATGCTGAAGAGAAAAAACACTAGAATATCCCATTACTTAGAAATTACTAAAAGAAATGCACGGCTTTTTACAAAACTTGTTTTGACACTTTACGTTAGCACCGGCCTAACATGTACAATAGCAACATTCTCAGCAGTATTAATTTACTACTTAACGATATAATACTTATACTCTTATACCTATACTACATATACGATCGTTCCGAAATACATATCAAAGTATTTATCATACGTACGCGTTGATAACAGATTAAAATAATGATTACGAAGTCACAATTGGTCTCTGCTTACAAATAAATTTACAAATGCAGTGTTACGTATAGGTATGCGATAAGTAGAGACTTGTAGCTGGAATGTTTGTATGGGGAGGGGTTTTCAGCATGATATGTTTCAGAGCCCCACAGCTCTAGGTGGTGTCCCTCCAAGAGATCCTGCCTCTCATTTGACCAGACGCAGGCACAGCACGAGCCTGATATTCCTCACTAACCAGGTACATCCTTCCCTCCTATAGCCTCGATACACTGAGTCCAATTGTTGAGATTCTCGTTCATACGAGCTTCTGACTAGTTAATAACGCGCGAGATATAATAAGAGAAAATTTCTTGGAGAGTTCTCCTTTAATTATCTATAAACTTGTATATTCAGTATATCATTTTTGATATAGAATATTACGGATGAATTAAAGTTGCAGCAGAAAAAATAATTTTGCAGAACAGTAAAAAGAAGAGATCATTCAGAACAAATTATTACGAAAAATTAATACATAACATTTTGTCATCTTTTTGGAAACTTATAATTGAAAAATCTCTTTTTACTTGGATGTGGAATGATTTCAGCTGGTGCAATTTTATCTTATTTCTTAAGGCTAGATGTACACGAATTTCTCGATAGAATCGCTTCTTTGATACGTGTTACCTGGAATGATCAGGCCAGCTTACACAAGACAATATAATCTCACGATAATCGTGCTTGATATATTTTTGCATTGAATGTGCATCTATGATTTTTAGCGAGCTTATCCGTTATGCGTCAGATGTCACGATGTATTTGATTTACACTTTTCCTCGTTTTATATACAGTGCGTCTCATTTTAATTTATCCAGCCGGTTTTCTCAAAATCCTTAAGTTTAAGATGAAAATGTTTCAAACAAAAAGTTTTATGGCTTCAAGGGAGAAAGAAGTTGGTGATCTTAGTTGACTAGAAGATATTCTTAAATCAAGATCTTGAAGTTAGTTACAAGAATACGTAGTAAAAAATGGGGGATTTCATTAAAAAAAATTTTAAATAACCTTGAAGACATCTTATCAAGGTTAGGTTAATTAATACCGTTTTTTAGTGACAGAACTGGTGCGCATTCAATGCACATTAAAGCTGTTGTACACTAATCTAATCTGAATAAAAGTAAGATATGTCACTTAATAAAATATCCAATGTATATTTTATCAAATAGTACAAGAAAATTTATTGAGGATTTTGCAGTTTAATTTGTTTATATATTTTTATTAAACGTACATCTTTACGTTGATTTGTGTACAATGACTTTAAAGTGCACTGAATGCGCTTTGTCAATGAAAAATACTATTAGAGGTTACCAATTTCTTTCCTCCTTGATGCCATATAACTTGCATGACATTTTCGTCTTAAACTTAAGCATTTTGAGAAAACTGGCTAAACTAGATAAATTAAAAAGGACATCCTGTACGTATATATGCGCACGCACACAACATACGCACACGCACGCACGCACGCACGCACACACACACACACACACACACACACACACACACACACACACACACACACACACACACACACACACACACACACAC
>Ga0157364_1007495_pt1 | contig 11292 bp, 5 predicted proteins | sample AttsexASBM2_FD_111476 | JGI IMG/M metagenome (GOLD analysis project Ga0157364, IMG submission 111476) | Fungus gardens microbial communities from leaf cutter ant in Ribeirão Preto, State of São Paulo, Brazil - Atta sexdens ASBM2 | ecosystem: Host-associated > Fungi > Mycelium > Unclassified ...
ATGTCTTGGACATATTTCAGAGTTTGGAATATAACATCTCTACTTAGGATAATAAGGGCTATACTACTAAAATTCCAAGCATCTCCTATATTTCTTACTTGTATATAAGACTAGTAGTTACACTGTAATTTGTTAGTCTGATAATCGACAAAAATAATTCTTATTGAGCTTAATTTCCAGTGTTCAACAGCAATACACCAATCAGCACTCACTCCTATCTCTAACTTCATTCATTCATCTGAAGTTACAGCCATATAACAGACAGATAGTATAGTACATAAGCTGAAGCCAAGGTTGTTCCACAAAGTTTGCATCACCAAGCACAGAGTTTACACACTCTATACATCTATGAGCTCACCCTGTAGACTTTCATCTCCTAGTATAAACTATGCCTGATAGTATTATTAGACTTTGTATCACAAACTTCATTCAGCTTGTATCCCCACAACTGGTAGACCAATTTTCACAAACTAAGTTGCACTGTGAAGCCTCATGTTATGGGACACTTTGGACATAAACAATTTTTATTTTCTTTTTCTTTTATTTTCTGACTTTATAGGAATTTTGTTTTCTTTTTCTTTTTTCTTTTCTTTTGAATGATGAAGAGGCATGTGACACTGCAGTCACATGACATGTCACATGATGTGATATCATAGACCTAGAAGGTAGTAGAAGGATCTAGAAGATAACATCAGGGCACATATATACAACATGGCAACCTTGAGGTGAACATGAGAAAGGAGCATGAACATAAGGGCAGGGTTAATTATTAGTAGCATGGACCATAAGGACTTTGGATAAATAAGACTCTAATTAAAAAGAGGCTCCTTATTGAGTTCTCTTGTAAACTACCCTCATTATATCCGCTTTTGAGATTTACTCGCTTGTGTAATCATTTGTTATTATGATAAGTGGTTGCCACAACACCTCAAACAAGAGCTATCTGCATATATATAGAATGTACAAAAGCAACAACAAACAACCAAGATATCAGGTCATCAGTAACTGTAAAATATTTATTTGCTAATATCTCATAAATAACTGAATGGATTTGCACAATCAAACTTGCATTAGAAAGTGCTTATCAAACCATCCCTAGTAATATATAGTATATCTTATAGTGATAAGTATTAATAGAGATACAAGTATATCAATGTAGTGATATAATTAGTTACCTCCTAAAATTAGCCTGACAGCTGCTATAACAGATAACAGCTCCCATCAGGTATGAGTTTTGATCATGTAATGAAAATAGCTTGTGCATAGACCATTACTCTTTTGTATATATACTTCTGTATCTGAGAATTAGACCTTAGACTTAACAATATCAATTTATATCATTCTTTATTCTTTATTATCTATATTAATCTTAATCATCATTGTTATCATTATTGAACTTCTGAATCATTCCTAAACCTCTCAGAGTGCACCCAAAGTTCAGATATCACAAATAAGTGAGTAGTTTATTTTGTAATACTTCCAAGTCTACTGTTACTTCTAAGTAGTTCTATCTGCTAAATCCTCTATCATAGTTCTGTCTGCAAAACAACTTTTTTACACTTAAGTCCAATGGGTTTCTTCTACCATAACTCTAAAATCTATTCAGAGTTAACTCTGGTTCTACTGCTTGGAATACCTTTGAATATAATTTCATGTTTCAGTAATAATCTTGCATATCTGCCAAATACCCCATGATGTTTAAGATGTATTTATCAAAGAGGCCAATTATCTCTAAAACCTTCAACCCATACTATTTAACTTGTCTAGACAGTTTTATCTATTTCTAACCTAAGTATTGTCTCTGTGGATAACAATCCTAATTGGAAAGATGCTCCCACTACTAATCCTACTACTAATCTGACATCTAATAGACCTAACTCTTCTACTTGCTTATGGTCAAAACCCCCATTACAACAATAATACTAATGAGCAGTTAGCCAATATACTTGGTCAACTTGCAAATACTCTTACAGCTAACAAAACTTCCAGTTCTAATACTAATTTAAGAAGAACTAAAGCTTGTATCCCCAACACTTTTAACAGCACCAAGCTTGACAAGCTTAATAATTTCTTATTCTAATATCATTTTTACTTCCATACTAATCCTACACAATTTGACACAGACATTGTAAAAATCAATTTCACAATAATCTATCTCACTAGAGTTACTCAGGACTAGTTTGAGGTAGGCCTTAACCAGGAAGACTAGGGCATTCTGCAAAACTGGCTCTCTAACTAGAACCTTTTTGTTGATGAGCTACATCAACACATTAGTCTTTTAAACCCTATTGATAAAGCAGATACCATGCTGGAATATCTCTATATAAATCCTAACAACAAGATCTCTACTTATAACATAGATTTCATGTTGTTACAACTCAAAGATCTTAAAGTTAATCAATGAATAGAACCTTCTATTAAGATTAACACAAGAGAACTCAATAGAGAACTCTATACAAAACTGTCTATCTTATATACTACTAGTTTATGGTCTATGCTCTTAATTTAGCCTACCCTAAATAATTATATGTTTGCTTTAAGATCAACATGTATTAAACATACTGTATAATATCATTGTTTTAGAATTTTCCACCCAATTTCATTGTGACCACATGACTTATGACTATGTCACTCTGACATCATGTTAGATCCTAACCCTTAGTCCTAAAGAAAAGAAAATAAAAAATAAAAATAAAAAGATATTAGAAAAAACTTAGGTCCAAGATTTACAATTCTGACATATATGCTATATTTCTTAATTAGATTGAGAAAATAGTATTTTGTACTACTGTTATTACTAGGGGCTTCCCAATCAGATCTAGAATCCTACCTCTACCTAGAAATAAGATAAACTTACCTCATTCTAGGATATGTATACTTAGTGATGACTATTGATCATTGTTACTGAGAATATGACCACAAATACCATTATGCAAGACAGGCAGAAAAAGAGGCTCTCAAGTCTTACTTCTAGAAGCAAGGTAAAGCTTCCTCTAGTAGCAATACCACAGCCTCCTAGAACAAGGCAAACATATCTCCAGCAGCTTTATTTGCTAAATTATCTCCTTCTAATATATTGTTTCCCACTTTCAAGAAGCAATCTAATTCTCCATAGGTAGATCTCTCTTCCAAGCTAGCAATGGCAAGTTGACTAGTAATGAGCACAAGAAGTATCTTGAAAACAATCTGTGCCTCTATTATAGTGCAAGAAACCACAAGTTGGACTCCTGTCCCAAGAAGCAAACTACAGTCACTTCCAAAGGTCCCAGTACTTCAGCAACTACTAATTCTTTGGCAGCTGCTTCTAAGAAACCCTCAGAAAAATAGAGAACAATTTCTAGAACTCCATACAAGCTGAGGGCCATATTGAACTTTCCTGTGCAGCAACAAGTTTTATCTAACTCAATTTATCTGCTCTTTCTAATCTGCACTCCCTTTTTGTTTCCCTTACTTCTCTTTTGATTTTTGGTCAGAATCATCTTAATCAAATTCTATTCTGAGCTCTTGTTGACTCTAGGTCTACTTATTGTTTTGTAGACTCAAATTTTGTAGATACTTACCACTTGAAGACATCTACAACTCCTTTGGTTACTCTCTATTTGTTTGATGGTTCATCAAACAATACTATCTTCAAAATTACTAATCTGCCTAAAATTTTTTCCTACTAGTAATGATATGACTTTGGACTTCTATATCACTTTGCTTAATTCTTCCTATTCTTTGGTTTTTGAATACAACTAGCTCACCCAGCATAATCTACTAATTGACTGGATAAATGGGTCAATATACTTCCATCTATCTTTGTAGAAAAATCTTGCTCTCTCTTGCATTGCAGCCAATACCCCATTGGTATCTCTATCATCTCTTGATACCTCTCTACAATTATTGGATTCTGTGGTTTCCATATCTGCACTTGAGACCTCTGTATCTACCTCTAAGCAATCTAATATCAGTATCATTGGTACTGTAGCATTCTTGCATACATCAAAACTTCTGAGCTCTAGCAAGTTTCAATTCTATCTTTGCTCTTTGGACATTCAGACCAACTCTACAAAATTTGCAGAGGCTCCTAACCTTTTCAATGTTCTCTCTGAATATTACAAATTCACCAATGTTTTCAGCAAAACCAAGATTGAAGTCTTTACTTCTCATTGTCCTTATGACCTCCAAATCAACCTGAAAGAAAATGCTTAACTTCTGGTTGGCCTTATATACTCTCTTATAGTACCTGAACAAGAGGCTTCCAAGGAATTCATTGAGAAAAACCTTAATATGGGTTTCATACAGCCAACTTTCTCTTTACATAGTGTACTGGTCTTATTCATCAAGAAGAAAGATGGTTCACTATGTCTCTGCATCAACTTCTGCAATCTTAACCATATTTCCAAAAAAGATTTCTATCTACTCCCACTCATCCCTGATTTTCTGGACTCACCTCATAAAGCTCAAGTGTATACAAAGATAGATTTTCACTATACTTACTACTTAGTTCACATAGTTGATGGTAATGAATGTAAAATTGCTTTTAGGACATGTTATAGATGATTTGAGTAGTTTGTAATGCTCTTTAGTCTTACCAATACTCCTACAGCCTTCCAGCAATTCATGAACAACCTCTTCTCTGACCTTTTGGATGTTTTTGTTGTGATCTATTTGAATAATATACTCATCTACTTGAATAACATGTCTGAACATCATATTAAGGAAGTACTCAAGTATCACTGCAAGGCTGGTCTTTATGCCAAAGCAGAGAAATGTGAATTCCACTCCAAGTCAGTAGAGTATCTGAGATACACCCTTTCTCCTTCTGGCCTTACCATGTCTGACAAAAAAGTAAAGATTATTCAAGACTGGCTAGAGCCTAAGAAAGTTAAGAATATTCAATCCCTCTTAGGTTTCACTAACTTCTATTACTAGTTTATCTTTAACCACTTGAACATTATCATTCCATTAATACATCTCACCCAGAAGGATATTCTCTGGAATTTTGATTCCTCCTATTGTAATGCTTTTAACTCTCTCAAGAAGATATTTACCTTTGCTCCCATTCTTACTTACTGGATCCCTGATGCTTCAGACTATACTCTCACTACAATCCTTTCCATTGTTAATAAAGAAAATAAAGTCCATCTGATTGCCTTTCACTCCCACACTTTTACTATGGTGAAGTTGAACTATAATATACATAACAAGAAATTACTTGCCATCTTTGAGGCTTTCAAAATTTGGTAACACTACTTAGAGGGTCCAGCCTATTCCATTGACATTGTTATAGATCATAAAAATCTTGAGTACTTTTCTACTACTAAGGTAGTAATCTGAAGGCAAGCATGGTGGTCTGAGTATCTTTCTCAGTTCAACCTTGTCATTCTGGTCATCTTGGCACCAAACCAGACACTTTCACTAAATAGTAGGATGTCTACCCAAAAGAAAGAAATACTAGCTACACTACAATCAACTCTCACAACTTCAAACTAATCTTCATTCAAGAGTAACTTGCAGCCTCTATACAAGCTACCATCCTCTTTTTTCCTTCCCTTCATACAGCTATAGTTGTTGATATGGACATCCTATACCAAGACATTCTTTTGGCTCTTTATAGTAACCTAATTATTACAAAACATATCTTCACAGGTGGCTAATGGTCTATAGACCCCAACAGTCTTCTCCTTCTTGATAATAGAATTTATGTACCATCTATTGGTAATCTCTGCACATGTGTTCTCCAGTATAATCATGATCATATCCTTGCCAGCCACTTCAGTCAAAACAAAACACTGGAACTAGTTTACTGCAGATATTTCTAGCCCAGCCTCCAGACTGATATACAATAATTCTACAAGTTCTATAGATCTCTCAAGCAACTCCCTATCCCTAAATGACCATGGAATTCCATTTCTATGAACTTTATCAAGAAACTTCTGTCATCCTCCAGGTTTGACACTATCTTGGTTAAGGTAATCTTTATCCCTACCTATGACACCATCATATCTGCAGACCATGATATTTCTCTGTATCTAATTTCAAAGTAGGTGACAGAGTCTTTATCAAGGCTCAGTTCTTTCAAACCACTCAACCTTCAAAAAAGCTTTTCAGAAAATATTTCAGACCCTACAAAATTATTTTCTAGCCTGATACACTATTGTTCACCCTTTATCTTCTAGAGTCTATGTGCCTTGTCCATCCAGTTTTCCATGTACCCATGCTCAAACCTGCCATATCCAACTTTTTCTCTAAGAGAGTACAACTAGCTCCCACACCAGTTATAATTGATGGAGAATTTGAGTATGAGATTTCTTGGATAGTAGACTCCAAAATTGATTGCTAACAGGTATACAAGCTTCTATACAAGATAATCTTGCTAGGGTATAAAGATACCAAAGACAAATCTAAGTGGGTTTTTACATCTAAACTCACCTATGCTACCAACTTGGTATCCAATTTCCATATTGTATATCCCACCAAGCCTGGTCCACTCCTATTGTCTTGATTATGCTGTTACACTTATTCTCTGTCTCTATGCACTTTCCAATAGAGATTGTTATTATTCTATTAGTATATTTTATCCATTTCTTTTTAGTTAACCCTATTTCCATACACTTTTTATAGAGTTTCTTTTCAAACTTTTAGACTTTATTTTCACTTTTGTCTCTTAATTTTCTTACTCATATAGTATAGACTCAATAAAACCAAGAAATATAATTCAAATTAATCAAAAAACAAAACCATATTCTAGCAGAAGGCAAACAATGGGTTTCCCTTCTCTACTTCTCCCTGACTTCCTTTAAGCCCATCCTCAGACCTCTCCTCATTGTCTCTATCTTCTAACTTGCTCTCTTCATAACTACCTTATGGATTCTTCCTCAAACTCTATCTCTGATCCATCATAGCTTCAATTCTCACTAATTAGGCTATGTTCTTCTTCTAGCCCTCTACCAAGTCCTAAAGAGACTTTTTGATGCCTTAGTATTCTTCAATAAGATCCTGGAGTACCTTTTCAATAATACTTAAAATCTTACTATAGGTAGGAATCATTGCTAGGGAATTAGTATTGGTATGAGTAATACACCACTGCTTGAGAGCAATATATCTTGAACATATAAGAGAATGACTATAGGGATGAAAAAGATTAACAGAGATAAAATAAACAAAAATTCTATACTTACCCTGAGTTGTATACTAGGCAATTCTGCCTGACACATATATACCTCTCATAGAGGTTATCTTCTTCCATCTTGACCACAACATCTCTATAGTATCTCCTCAGTTGTTTTTCTTTTAATTTCTTAAAATACCATCATCTTATCTCATCTTCTGAGGAGATGTTGGTAACTTCCTTATATTTAGACCCTAAGACCTGTAAAGTCTCAGTACTCTTCAAAAGGGTAGTGTCCTCAGCCAAAACCTTGTCCCAGAGTTACTTCAGGTACTCCAACTGCTTTCTTTTGTTCTCCTCCTCCACAAGCTCCACTTCTTAGCTTCTTTCTTCATTTTGGCCTTTGCCATCTTTCTTGCCTTCTGAGCAGCTCACTCAATGTAATGAGCTTCTATTATCTCTTCCAATTGAATCTGGAGCTATTGCTCCTCTTTGTGCCTCCTCTGTATCTCCAAATACTGTTATTTAAGCATATTGGTATTGTTTTGGGAAATGTCAGAGAGGATAGAGGAAGACACAATTGTTATAGTGTGCTTGGACACTAACATTTTTCTTTTTCTTTTATCTATTTTTCTTGATTTTATATTTTTTTTCTTATTATTGATAATGAAGAGGCACATGACTTCAGTCACATGACATGTCACATGATGTGATATCATAAAGCCTAGAATAAACTAGAGCAGTCTAAATAGATGACACCAAGGAGTATGTTAACTGCACAGCTACCTCATAGTGTACATATAGTGCACCCATGGACGATGCATGAACATTAGAGCAGAAGTAACTATTCAGAGCATGAACCATGTGTAACTTATATAAATATGGTAGTAATTCACTGGAGACTCCTTATCAAGTTCTCTTATAATTCCTATATCAATAGCCTACTAAGAGCTTTGCTGCCTTGTGTAATTATTGGACTTTTTTTTTTAAGTCAACAATTTATTACATAGGGTGTGATGGCAGTCTGTTTCTACAAGAGAAATTATGTATGGAGTATCAATACCCTAGTCTTTTTATACAGTTCCCCAACACAAAGGACTACTAAGGAATTGAACCCATAATCTCAAGTAGGTTTAAGGTAGGCATAATATACATGGATAGAGGGCTCTTCCACTATGCCATCTCTCCTCCTATAATTATTGGACTTTGTGGTTGCCACAACAACAATAATATAGAAGAAAAGCATTTTTTTTTCTTTTTTGTTTATGTATTATTGACCTAAGTACCATTATAAGTTCCTTGAATAAACTCAATAGGATTTTAAAAGCTCAGTTCTAAGAGAGGAATACTGTCATATGCCAAGTCCACCTATTTAGAAGATACATTCTCATAGTGATACTACTTCTCACTCAATACAAGGCTATTCTTTTGCTCTTATAACATTAGAATTTGATAACTATTCTTGAGACCACCCAACTCAGAGCCTTCTCTATTTCCTTACTCTTTTATTATTCTTGACTAATGATCATTGCAATTATTAGTCACACTCGATTTAGAAGCTAAACTTCAAATATAAAGAAAAGCTAGCTGTTTAGCATAAACAGTTATGGATAGTAGTAACTAGACCCAGACTACTATCTAAACATTACTCATTATCTAAGTGAATGGTGTTGAAGTAGAGTACATGTATATTTTATATAGAAGACTTGTGCTGCAAGTCCACTTGTAACTTGTCCATATAGAGTAGTAGTATTGTCTATTAAGAAGTACCTGACTTAGAGATTTCATACTTAGGAATAATAGTATAACAGTTTGAACTAGAATAGTAGTTAGTAGGGTAGTAGGATAAGTAGTTAGTAAATGGTATAAGATAGACTAGAAAAGTACTACTAGTACCTATAAAGATATTTGAAGATATGTCAGTAGAGTTTGATTTCAAGATTGGGATCAATACTGGTCCTACTCTTCTATCTAGTTTTGATATAGGTTAATCTGACTTAGAGGAACAAATATTATTTTTGATACAAAAACAAAACAACTTAACAAGGATGTAGAAGTTATTGATAACATTGAGAAAAAAGACTGAACTAAAGCCTAGTAATGGGTTTCAAGTCAAAATGGCAATACCATCTTTGTTTGATGAAGAAGCTAGAAAAGTAGGAGAATTTATAATGGTATGCAAGTTGTACTTAAAAGTAAAAGAAAAATGAAAATATATTGGAGAATTTGAAAGCAAGAATACTAGAGTTTGAAATAGTGGAAGAATTTTTAGAAGAAATAAGAAAGAGTTTGGAGATGGAGACAAAGAATTAAAGGAGATAGCAGAGTTGAAAAAACTTGAACAAGATCAACAAACTATAGATGAACATTTCCAAATGTTTAAAAGAACAGTAAGAGATAGTAGATACAGAGAGAGACCACTGATAAAGAAATTTAAGAGAGAAATAGATAGAAGAATAAGAAGATGGTTGATAGAGATAAAATATCCTCCAAAAAGTATTAATGGTACAAAAGAGCAACAATATTAGACAGGAACTATAGGGAGAGTAGGAGAAAGGGAGAAGAAAAAAGAAGTAAAATATAAATAAAAGAAAGAAAAAAGAAGAAAATTGAGAATAAGTGGAGAAGAATTGAGGATATGAGAATAAGCATGAAGAAAGAAGTGTAGATGACAGGAAAAGTAGGAGAGGTGAAGACAGATAAATAGAGAAAGAGTGATATAGGGGGAGAGTATTTTGATTGTGGAGGATAGAGACATATAACAAGAAATTATAGAATGAAGAAACAGAAGGATATTGCAACACTGCAATCTTCAAATAAATTTGAAGTATTAAGGAGTAGAGTAATGAATAAGAGAGAAAAAAGTGAAAGAGTTGAGAGAAGAAAGATAGAAAATAAAATAAACCTAGTAATAGTCTTACTATACTGAGGATAAAAAGATAAAAGTATAAAAAATAAAAGGAGGTTGGAGAGAATAAATATGCAGAAGGAGATTATAGTGAAAACATTATTGAATAGTAGAACAACAGAGTTGGTGATAAGTTCAGAGTTTGCAAAAAAGCAGGAGTTTAAATTAAAAGAAATTAAGAGGTATATTTATATATGAAATTCTTTCAACAAGAAGACCTATTGAGTATATGGTGAAGGTGAATATTTATTATTGGAGGCATAGACAAAGAACAGAAATAGATGTGATTGGAGGACAGAAATAGAGTGTAATCTTGGAAATGTAATGGCTAGCTTGCCACAATTCTGATATTGTGTCATAAACTTCATTTAGCTTGTATCTCCACAACCAGTAGACCAATTTTCACAAGCTAAGTTACACTGTAAAGCCTCAAATAAGGGCTATCTGCACATATATGAGATGTACAAGAGTGATAACAAACAACTGAGATATCAGGTTATCAGTAACTGTAAAATCTTCATTTGCTAATATCTCATGAACAACTAGACAGATTTGCATAATCAAACTTGCATTGGAAAATGCTCGTAAAACTATTCCCAATGATATATAGTATATTACATAACAATAAGTATTCATAGAAATACAAGCATATCAATGTAGTGATATAATTAGTTACCTTCTAAAATTAGCCTGACAGCTGTTATGACAGATGACAGCTCCCATCAGATATGAGTCTTGATCATGTGATGAAAACAGCTTGTGCATGGACTATTACTTCTTTGTATATATACTTTTGTGTTTAAGAATTAGACCTTAGACTTAACAACATCAATTTTCATCAATCTTTATCCTTTATTATCTATATTGATATTAATCATCATTGTCATCATTATTGAACTTCTGAATCACTTCTAAACCTCTAAGAGTGCATCTAAGATTCAGATATCACAAATAAGTGAGTATTTTATTTTGTGATAGATTAACTAGAAGATAGGAGAAGTAAAGATGATGAGGTGTCCAGAGGAATAGTAGAGGCCAAAGCAAGAAAAACCAGAGTTGTAAAAGCAAAAGAAAGAAAAGAAAAAGAAGGAAGAAAGAAAGGAAAAAGAAAAAGAATGGAAAGAAGAAGATGATGATGAAGAAGAAATCAAAAAAAGAAAATAACAATAGATATGAAAAATAACAGAAGAATGGGAAATTTGGGATGAAGAAGAGGAAGAGGCTAAGAAATTGGTTCCTCTAAGGTTTCATAGATAGATCTATATCTTTGAAAAGAAAGCAAGTGAGA
>Ga0157364_1007496_pt1 | contig 11291 bp, 9 predicted proteins | sample AttsexASBM2_FD_111476 | JGI IMG/M metagenome (GOLD analysis project Ga0157364, IMG submission 111476) | Fungus gardens microbial communities from leaf cutter ant in Ribeirão Preto, State of São Paulo, Brazil - Atta sexdens ASBM2 | ecosystem: Host-associated > Fungi > Mycelium > Unclassified ...
CTTCTTAATTACATTTTATACGGAGAAGAAAATAATACTGAGAAAATGATATAAATTACACACACACACACACGCACGCACGCACGCACGCACGCACGCACGCACGCACGCACGCACGCACGCACGCACGCACGCACGCACACACGCACGCATACATACACACAAATTATATAAAATTATATAGTAAAATTAATAATTTCAATTTAATATATAATAATTATATAATTTATACATATATATTCAATATATTGGAATCAGTATTTTGATACCAAATATATTAACATCATGTGTATGCAATACATAAAATATGTAAAAAAAACAATATATTATTAATATTATAAAAGTATTTTCTTTTCCAAATAATTACATAGGAACATTCATTCCAATATCATATAGATATTATAATATTTTCTAATGAAACTATTAAAAAAATATAATTGTTGCATCATGTCAGAAACTTAATGGAATAAGTTTATGATATTTATATTTTGATATTAATAACTCGATATAAAACAAATACTTTATAAAATAAAGAAATATTGATGTATTATAAAAAATAAAATACTTATTTCTAATACATATTTCTTTGGAATAAATGTAATTATAATACATATCTTTGGAATTAACAATAGTAAATTAAAAACTAAGGACAACAGATCAAACATAATATATTTGGAATAACAGTCTAAATTTATAAATTGTTTATGATGAAATGATATCTCGTCTCTTTCTTATGTCTACGATATTTTCGAATAAAATGTTTTCTATATAGAAATATCTATGTAAAGAAAATATAAGTAAAAATAAATCATGGCCTTTTGAAGAAATGAACTTAAGAGAAATAAATCTTGAGAGACAAATATAAACTTTGTATTTTTCGTAAAAATGAAAGAAGTGATATGAAACATGCATGATAAGTAATGGAAACTAATATAAGTAAATGTGCCAAGTGAATATTTTTCATGTAAATATAGTCACCTCAATAGTTCCGATGGCTTGACACATACGTCTGATTTGGGCCTCAGACGTGCTTGCGGCTAAGTTTTCTAATTTAACTGTGTTTGTCTTTATTTCAGGTAATTTTTTCGCTTGTATTGCAGATTTCTGCAGCACAATTCGCTGAGAATTTTGTTGCGCACTTGTGGCTTTTTGAATATAGATATTCGCATTATCATTGATCACGGTTTTCTGCAGACCACTTGATGCTTTATGCCCCATTACTCTCTGATTAATGATTGATGCTTTTGAACCGACCGTCGATTTTTGTAATGCATTACTCTGATTCTGCAAAACTTTTTGAGTCTGTATAACCTGCACATTAGATATTTTCTGCTGTAATCCCTGATTTTTTTGTAAATTGGAGACAGTTTTTTGTATCGTGGTGGCAACTTTTTGCGAATTTAATAGAGGTTTCTGTATCACAACTCTTCGCATGCCAGATGGTTGTACTACTTGTCTCGTTTGTACAATATCAATAGCTTGACTGGTCACTTGTCCGGAATTATTTTTTGAGCCACTCGTATCTGATAAATCGTTGGTTTGTATCGTTCTGATAATTCGCATATTAGATGGTCTGTCTGCTGCCTATAACAAAAAACATATATTTTAGAAAAATATGTTATGCAGAAGATGATTCTTAATCATTTTATTTAAAAAATATATTAATAATATAAAGATAATTTTAATTTTAATGCATCTCTCAAACAATAAAAAAATTTTTTTCAATTTAAAACTTGATTTGAACTTTAAAATTTTTAAACTCTAATCTGAAGGAAATAAAAGAAACAAAATTCATGAAAAAGTACATTTTATTAAATATATACATAAGGAATATGTTTACAATAAAGAATCACGATATTCTATTTAAAAATGTATATATAATTATAATTAATAATAAATATTTAAAATATGTATTTTCTTTTATTAATAATTGAATATGTAATAATAATGCAATTCTGATAGAATTTTAAATCTTATACAATCTGTTCACTTTTCACATAAAAATATCTATATATATATACATAATTTGAAAAGTATATTATCACTGGATATTCTTGTTATTTAATTTATATTAATACAAAAATAAGAATTTGTTCTTTTTAAAATATTTTTTTAGACATATATAATATTAGGTGTAATAAAAAGAAATCCATTATTTTTGCATGAAATTGAATGGAAAAATAATGGATTTCTTTTTACTACACCTAATATCTACGCATGCACACAAAGCTTGCGCACCATATGCGCGCGCGCGCGCGCACGCATCACGCACACGCCGCACGCACGCGCGCGCGCGCGCACACACACACACACACACACACACACACACACACACACACACACAAAATTTGTACACACAAGAGAAAAAGATATACTTTGTGCAATTCTATAATCGACATCTCATTATTACTTAGCATTAGAAAATGAATCAATACTAATGAATGTAACATAATAATATAATTAATGTTGTACCTCTGTGTTTTGTGTATTGACAGGACGACTGCGTCCTTTAGCAACAGTAGGACGAATTTTAACAGTGTCGTTTACAAGTCCCATCAGCGTCGACACAGACTTTGTTTCTTGCTGAATATTTTCATTTGCTGAAAGATTTCAGTTATATTCAATTATATTAAGTTATATTTGTGATCGATAAATAGAAAAGGAACATTCTTGTATTAGATACTAGCCAGCATCGTACACAAGCGACACTCTGTAACTGTACGATTCCGTGCTTTCAAACTATGACACAAATCGACACAAACACATCTAAAACGTTATGCTCGACTTTATGCTCATCGTTTATATCACTTCGCGAGTATCAAATTTTTACATTTCATTATCATTAATTTTTTTGGTAATACTCCACAAAAAATATTAAGATTATATTCGGTTATAGATATAAGATCTTTTTTTATTTCATTTTAGTAAAATAAAACGAAGCAATATTTGAGTTACAAGTAGACAGTGTGTTTTACTCTGTCACAAGAGTGTACAACTGTGTTCTCTTGCTGTAAAGCACCATAATTACATAATATAAAAATAATAATATAATTTACCTGCAATAGTATTCGAATCGATCTTCGTATCTTCATTTTGCTTTTCTATCGCGGCCATTTTACGTCTATTCTCTTTCTCGCGTAGTAACTTTTCCCGAAGACGTTTTTGTTCCTCCATTTTTTTACGATATTCTTGCATTTCTGGATCATTATCTTCGTCCTGAGATTATAGTTTTGCGATATATTTAGAATTTATTGTTTCTAAAGATATTGCTTGTAGAAATTTACCTTATCAACAACGGTTTCACTTGCTGTATGTACTCTTCGCACTTCTTGAAGATTTCTGTTGGGAGGTTTACTGCGTTTCGGACTCAATTCTCGCGGTTTATCCGAAGATTCAGAGATCCTCTTTTGTGAAGGCCTGTTTACTCCACGAGATGCGAAATTCGTCGATCTAGTCTTTTGATCATAAGAATCGCCACGATACACATTCGGTGGCGTTCTGCTTCTCTGTATATGATCATTTCTTGTTCGTAGCGGTAAATCTCTTTCTCGATAACTTTGATGAGATCCTCTGTGATCCTTATATCAAGATAAAATGAATGAATATAAGAAATAAGCAAAATAACATAAATATCACTTGAAAATTATATTTACCTCTTGATAATTGTCCCTTTGATCCCACTGACTTTCCGATTTAAATTTACTATCGTTGTAACTACTTTCGCGAGAATAATTATTATCTGAAGGATAATGCTTACTCGGGCTCATATTTTGAGATCTTTGAGGTCTATTTTCTTGCCACACGTCAGAAAAATATGCATATGGATCCTATAATAATGTAATTTAATGATTTCAAGATTTTTTGATTTATTAATTTTTATTATGCAATTGCTTACATCACTTTTATTTTGTTGATAGTTCTGTTGATATTGCGATGAACCTTGCTGAGATTGAGTGTAGGACCCTTGATTCTGATATAATGAAAGAGGTTGTGGAAATTGTCCGCTATGAGAAACTTGCGATTGAACTTGCTGATTAGAATCCCATGCAAGTCGAGCTAAATACATTTATCATAAAAGAAGAACACGATTAAAAATACTATATAAAAAAGAATAATAATGGATTCCTGACAATTCAAATAAATAAAATAAATAAATGAGTATTAAGAGTTAGGCACGGAAATTATTGCGCAAACTAGTCAATTAATAAAATAATGTAATTTTAATACAAACGACCATTAAGATCTCTAAAATAATTCACATATAAAAACAAACAATTTGAATTTATAAAACGATATAGAACATCTAGATCTGTTATATTCTAATTTATTTATAACTCGAGGCTTCTCTCCCTTTACTGTCTTTTAATTAGATCAGTTGATATTATTGTACAGTACGCGATTGACTTTCATAATAAAATTTACAGCGTACGAATTTGCAGCATCTCAAAAATATGTTCAACATAGATATCTTATGTAAATTTTTTCGAATATGTCTTTCTTACTATTATTGATTTAAAATTATACTGTATAATAAATTTGAAGACATTGATTTGGACGAAACATATGTGTACAATAACAAGATTTGTACCGTTTTAAATTTTTGATTGCAAAAATTTGATTATATCATCATGAAGAGGATCATGATTCGCGCAGATCGCGATCATGTTGCTTGGGCGCGTTACTCATATGCTACATGTGTTTATTGTTGTACACTTCGGTAGTCCAAGTATATGACATAACTCGCGCGGATCATTTTTACGGTCGTTTTTTCCATGAATGCGGTAATTCTTATTCATTATAATTATCAGAAGACATAATATTTCATATTGAATATTCATTTTTTGTTATATACGTATTATACGGAAAAAATTATTCAATTGGCGTTGAAATGTATAATGTATTGAAGAGGACTCAAATCGTGGATCGAAACGTATATGTTATTATTAATCGCCATATAATATCATCGTTTGAATAAATTAATGTATATATACATAATATTATATTCTGTGTTAACTCTTAAAGGCACTCCATTTATTGATTTATTTCGTCAGAGCCTATTTTTAATTTTTTTACATTATTTAAAAATACTTCTCAATTGCACAATTAAATGCAATACATAATTAATGTACAATAAAAGAACAACTTACCGTCATTTCCAGGTTGAACAGTGCCTCTAAAATGAGGGTTGATTAGAATCTTGTGGCCTGGAGGCAAAGACACACTGTGTGATACATTAGATACCGACTGTTGTGGTATCGGTGGCATCGTATTATTAAATTGGTTATTGGGTACTTGATCGGGATGATAACCAGCTCTTGCGTCGTATACGCTCCGACCTTCGAATTGTGATTCTTGGAACGGCGGCAATCTGTTTTCGAAGGGCGGCTGACTAGGCATTTGCGGTACGGTTGGCAGGTTTTGCATGAGTGGGCCCTGGGAGGGTTGCTGGCGTGGGAATCCCTGCATAGGCGGCATCGGTAGATTTCCTCCCGGTGGCAGCATATTCGGATTCCCAGGCGGCAGTATGTTCGGATTGCCGAGAAGTGAGACTCCGCCTGAATTACCTTGCAATAAAGGCCCTTGATTACTTTGCATTGGCCGATTCTCTTGCATGATACCGACTGGATTTGGGAATGCTGGTTGCATCGATGAATGATACGGTGGCTGATTGGGTGAACAATTGTAACCCGGTCCTTGCATAGATCCTACCGTCAAGGGACCTCTGGGTCCATACTCGGGCAGTCTCGAGCCAATTGGACGTGGTCCTAAAGGGCTCTGAAACTGTCCGGGATTGAATTGCGGCCTGTTCTCCGTGAATTGCGCGGGCGGCCCTTGCATCGGGCCGTTTAGGCCAAAGGGCTGTTGAAAGGGTTGTTGTGGATTAGCTTGTTGGTATATTAGCTGTTGATTTTGCATGTTACTTAATACGCCCAGAAGACATGGTCTAGTCTCTATTAATGGCGGTCTACACACAGACGGCTGACTTTCAAAACTCGGCCGTGCCGTACCAAATCTGCGAAGTGAAAAGTACTATCTTAAAACATTTGAATGAAAGAGAAACATAAGCAGGGCACACAGATAATACTGTTTCCTTTCATTTTTTCTTATTTACTTAATTATTATTCCCATTAATTCATTCATTAACAAATCATTTATTATCATTTATTATTAAAACCAAATGTTACCTTGGATTAAAGTTTCCAGTTTGTACGTTAAATCTTCCTCTACTTCCTCTTGCTCCACGACCCCGTCCTCCTCTTCCTCTGAACGATGTTCTGGATGGTTCCGATGTGAGGATATTCTCTAATGTATCCGGAATATCATTGTTCATCCTTTGAGAAATCATTGTACGCTCGTTTTGAAATCTGTTTCGCCTTTCCTTCGCCTCTTCGCAGTCGTCGTCTTCCATTCCTTGCCCGTTGCCGATGTACATGCTCTTCTGCACATTTTTCTGCAACTTCTCGCGCAGATCGCCCATGCCGATGTTATTAGAAACGTTAATGCTATTGGACTCCAAATTTCTGTTGGACTGAGGCAACGCCTCATGTTCATTCGCATACTCGGCATTCTCATCTTGCTCATAATATGACGACGACTGTGTCTCCGGATGCTCTCCATCTTTATAGAAATCGTTATCGTTACGTTTATCAGTATTGCCTCTACTAAATTCTATATTTTCGTCTTCAGCATCTAAGTCGTCGAGCGCGTCCGTGACTCCTAAGTCCAGTACATCATCTGTTTCCTCTTCTCCCTTATAGCTATTCTGCTGCTCGGGGAATCAAATTGCCAGATATTTGTAATGTAAATACAAAATTTAACCATGTAATGTAGTTATATATAATCTATATATCATTAACATATCTAAAGTTGTGCGTATATTCTCCATTCTCTTTTCGTGAAACATAAACGTGTTGGTATAAATATACATTCGCACAAGTTAGAATTCCGTAATGTCTTTATATAATAATTCGACATATGTAAAATATGTAATTTGCGATTTCTATTTTCTTAAAGATTTTGTCTTTAGCCTATTATCCTATTAACATATTCAGGAGAAGCATGCTCTTATGATAATAATGAAACATAAGTCTCATAAAGGACCAATGATAGCGACAAGTCCAAGTACAACAGCGAAAAACGTGAATGCGACATAATATATTATCGATAAAAGAAAAATGTAATAAATCGTATTGTATAATAATCAAATATAATCTTTACGTAATAGAATTTTGTTTACGCTTCATGGAACAAGATTTATATATAGCAGTGCAATATAATATAATTCATCTTGATTCTCGATGACCCACATACACATAGTTATACAGTAGAATTTAGACACACACAATTTTTAAAGTTTATTCTTTCCAAATTTCAGCATAACGAGATAATGCGAGAATCAACATATTTATTTAAAAACATGTTTTTATAAAATTAATGTCATATCAGCTATAATCGAATACATGTAAGTTATTTTTATTATTATTTTTCTTATTATTTTTATTATTATATTCAATAAGTTGCATTAAATTAATATACGTTAAATATAACATATAACGTACGTTAATATACGAAATTATATAATTTTAATCATTATGTAAAAATATTCAATCAGCTCAGAATATATTGTATTGCATCGATAACTAAATTATTTTTCATGGTATCTATTTTATCAGATTAAGATACTTAACCTTTACAATATAAGATATTTGGTGCCTCCGTCCAAATATGAGTCACTAGAATCCATCCATTTTTTTCATCTATTCAAAATGGTTCAGAAAATCTTTAAAAATGTAACTAACTTTCAACTTTTTAGAATAAATTGAAACTTCATTTTGGAAAATAATAAAATGTAGTATAATGAATAATTTATAGTTAGCGAAAGACTCAAAGAAATTTGCACGAACAGGAATCACTCGGTCATTAGTGACCCAACCTTATATGGTAAAGGTTAATATTAAGAATCGCGATACAATTCGCATTAAAATTGCAGGTGATAATTTTTCACAATCACCACGTTACAGAAAATCAAGAGAAAGTCGATAAAATTATACTATTGGAATGGCTTAATGTAAAATTCACATAAAAAATTTCTTTAGCATATACAATACATGTATGTATTTATTTAGATACAAGTATTTCCCTTGTTAATTTTTGAATTTTATATAAAATGAAATAAAAGTTTATTCCCAAAGAAAATAATTGCTTATTATAAATTATTAACACTCTGTCTAAATGGAAAACTAAATAATATTTTGTTTTTTATACAAGGCTTTTTATAATGCAACTATATAATATATATTCAGTATTTCACATTAAACCATTCAAGGTAACGAACTCTTTTAAGGAATAAAGAGAATAATCATAGAAATTTACATTAGCAATTAGCACATATAAGATATTATGTAAATTGTATTATATCATAAATCAATTGTCGTTTGAATAAAATTATGAACATTGCTGACGTTTTCTGTTCAATTTTTCGATATCGCTTAATGTTCACAATTTATAAAAGTTACAATCGCACAACAGGTAAAATAAATACATTTAGCATTGATATTATTAGATTAATATCTTTTAGTACATTAATTGTTAAAAATATATAGAAATTTGCACTGTGTATTATATTGTATCAGAAATGTTTTAAAATAAACATAAATATCTTAAGCTATTATGAATGTATATAAGAAACATTTTTCATATATATATAATAAATCAATGTAATCTATTAGTTTTATAACATCTAATATTACAAGAATTTATCAGCAGCTACTTGTATTTTTTCTACCCACATGATTTTTTAACTATTCATTGATACAAATTACGTGCTTACATCAAGCATATATTTTTTGCGTAACTGTAGTGACAATTTTCACAAGTATTTATATCTAGATAAAAAAGATGCCTTGTATTTATATTGAAATATTAAACAATAAAATATCAAACTTAGTTATGTATCCGCGTTAAGGTGCAAATATATTCGCGTGTAAAATAGGTATTTCCAAACAGAAAATATCTATTTATAATTATTGAAAAAATATCTAGCACAACAGATATTGTATAGCACACATGAGTACATTTACATATGTTAAACTAGATATGTATAATAATTAGTTATATATTACGCATTTTAAAGTTTTGGATTTATCGTATAGCGATAAAAGAATACGTGAGAAAGAATACGTAAGAAGAGAAGTTTTTTTTCCTAGTACAATCAACGCATGTCGATATAATTGATATTACATTTATATTGCAATCTCAATTCTTTAACTTATGCATAAAATGCATTAAAATGTTGACAGGTAACGATATAATATACATAAAATATACATATATAAATTATAAGTATCGATATATCATAATTATTATATAAAATTAAAGAATTTTAGGCTTTGTAAACAATCAGTCAACTTCTTTATTGGACACACTGTACTGGAATCCCTTATAAGAAACATCAGAGTATTTTCGTGAAAAAACAGAAACATTGTTAGTTTATTTTTTAATCCTCTATAACGCCATGTAATTTTGAAATTATATCATATTTATATTTATCATATTTATATTTTTTAAGTTTTATTTCATATTTTCATTATAATTGAACATAATATTTTATTGCTGCATCACAATATCATTACCTAAAAGTCTATTTATAATGGATTTTTTTTACAAAAAATGAGGACAGCTCATTTTTTCTGATAAAAAGAGACATAAAATGTTAGGAGGTAAAGGTTTTTAAAATGTAATGTTCAAAATGCAATATATACATTTTTGCTTAATTTTTAACTTCAAATGCAAATTGTTTTATGGACTTCTACATACTTAACATATAAATAAAACTACGTTATATATGTATATGCAAGTGTTGTACTCCACTATGAAAAACTTCAAAGTTATAAATCATTTTTGAGAATAAAATATTAAAAAATTAAAAATTAATTGTTAATTTATATCTCAAAATCAATATTTGTTACATATTTTTTTTCCAAATATAAAAAGATTTATAGTTATAGTTATAAAAAGATTTATAGTTATAGAGGATTAACAATATTTGTTCGGTTAGCGACAATGAATAATAATAGTTGTAAAAATTACTTTCGGCATAAATTAACTTAATGAAAGTAACACAAATAAAGATTTAAAAATAAGATAATTTCTAGATTAAGGTATCATAAAGAAGACAAAAACCATCATAATTGAGAGAACCGAATATATCGAGCGTAAAATTTCATCCGATTGAAGAACGGAACAATATGCTTACCCTTTCTAATTCATAGTCATCTGCTAGGAGAGCCTCCTCCTCGTCATTACCCAGATCGTATTCTTCATCCCCGAGATCTTCATCCAGCAAGGTATCATCACTAAAAGAATCAACAAAATGTTTTTTTTACGAGAAAATGTAATTACAGAGCGTTAATGGGAAAGAAAAAGCTCTAATCTCCAAAGTGACAACAATTTACGTCATTGTTAGAAGCGTTAGCGATTCTAACCTGCTTATTTCGAACGAGAATTCGCGATCGCGGCAATTCGGAGCAATCGTTTTCTAATTGTGATTTTAATGGAAAATTACACGAAAATAAAATTCTAAAATTAATTGTGATATTCTGGAACAAGAAATGAAAATACTCACTGCTCTGACATCGTAAATCACAGCTTCTCGTCAATGTTCGTAAGGTAGAACGGAATCAAGAAGCATTAATGAGCTTTAAGGGGTTCAAACTGAGACGTAGCAAGATGTCAAGGTGGACCAAATCGCAAAATCGAAGATTCCTTTGATCCCTTTTACATTGAGCATTTGATATGCGTATTAACTAGTAACTTTCTATTAAATTATCTTAATTTCAGCAAATATTTAAAGAATGTACTAAATTGATACAATATGCATCAAATGATTAATTAAATATTTATATCATATATGTGTATCGTCGAAATTAAAACCGCGGCACACGATTTTTCTGCTAGATTGCTAGCCGAATTAGAATTTTGCCATCGTATTGGCTGCGATGCTGTCAGTGCCAGCCAATACGATGGCAAGATTCTAATCCGACTAACAATCCTGCAGGAAAACAAGCATCATGTGCCGCTCTAGCTTAAGATAATTCAATAGAAAGTTATTAATTATAATAACCGTATTAAATGTGATGTAAACTAGACCAAAAATATACTTCCAGCCTGCATAATTTAGATGTAGTACAAACACGAACCACGTCCACTTTTGATAGTTTCGATGCTACAATTTTATTGACGCATCGACAAAAATAAAACGTGATACAGTATCACGGCATCTAGATCTAAAA
>Ga0157364_1007497_pt1 | contig 11290 bp, 2 predicted proteins | sample AttsexASBM2_FD_111476 | JGI IMG/M metagenome (GOLD analysis project Ga0157364, IMG submission 111476) | Fungus gardens microbial communities from leaf cutter ant in Ribeirão Preto, State of São Paulo, Brazil - Atta sexdens ASBM2 | ecosystem: Host-associated > Fungi > Mycelium > Unclassified ...
CATTTTATTTTTCATTTTCCTAAGATTTTTTTGTGAAAAAAAAATGGAAAACATATATTTAGATCATATTGGATACATATATATGTGAAATATATATGCGAAATCTATATTAAAAAAAATCTATACTATATGAATATTTGAATGCATCATATTTTTTTTAACATTCAGAATGTTCTTCCTCATTTGAATGTGACCATTAATTTTCAATTTTGGATTCAGCAAAAAATTAAAAATAATCTTAGGAGCATATAGGATTCGGTTATCATATAATGCATTTGATAAAGAAATATTGACCAGTGTAAAAATCTCTAAATAATGTACCATCTAAATAATATACCATCATAATTTTGCAAGTTTTAGCAAATAATCAAATCAATTTTCGAATTAAACGCTTAATATATCAAACGCATAATATTCGCATTCCATCGTCGACGATGCATGATAAATGAGCATAAACAAATGTTGCATTTCATGCGTGTCGTGTAAACACGCTTTCGCTTGTGGACAAAGCACCAACGATATCTACTATCTCCGGTATGATTGATGGATCGTGTACACGCCAAATCGTTTTGCAAAAAAATATTGTTACTTGTGAAAAATGGAGAACGAAAAATGAACTCTCAAATGTGATGAAAGATAAATTTATTTTGACATTAATACGTTTTGGCGAATTAATAAGTTTAGACACGTATGTTATTAAAATGAATGCGTCGTCGGATATAATACGGTTAACGGGAATTCTACGCTTTTATTATAATGACATTCTTCTTTAACAAGAACATAGCATATAGTGTCCAATTTTAATTATTACATGGTTAAAAAAAACTGAAATAGGACTTTACATTTTTTTTAAAGCTGACGGTCATATTCATTCTGTAGTTTTATCAGTTTCAATGCGTTTGTCCCTCATTAGTCAAATAATATATTTCTCATATGTATCTAAATATCTTATCTATTCTATTATTTGAAAGATAAAAATATTTGAAAAAAAATAATATTCGAAAGAAATAATATTTCGATATAATCAAAGAATAGAGTGGTTACACTCGCCCGTTATATCTATCATTCCGAACGTAATTCGGAATTATCGATTATAGATTATGGACGTACGTGAGGCATAACTGTTGGCTTGACGTGAATACGTGTTGACGAGACATCGATGACATTTCGTGACAACCCTTTCCGAAAGCACTGAGTGTGATATCATCTGCAAGACGTATCCATACACAGTGTCAGTTACAATTAATCAGAGTCCACTGATCGCGAATGTCCGAGATGTACCGCGAGCTGACGTTACTTAAGGCGGTTTTATTTATAGAGTTATCCCACCGTAAAGAAGATTCAGTGAGATGTTTTCCGCAGCAAATTTCGTGCAAAATGCAATGTACATTATTTATATTTTTTAAGATCTATTTAAATATTGACAGAGAGAGAGAGAGATACTTAATTGTATAAATTATGTAACGTGACATATTCCTTTCATGATTTCAGTGATGTAAACATAAATTACATAAAATATTTAATCCTTTAATATCACACTATACATTTTGTCACGAATTTATTAAAACTGATATTGAGATACTGATATTGAGATAAAATATCTCATAAAAATAAATATATTATAGAGGAGAAAGTAGTATTATGGCCAATGTAAATATTTTGGCTCTTCTTAATATCTCCGTTATTAAGTGGCGAATTCTAACGATTACTTATGGAATTATTTGTTCAGTAGCTTTTCATTACACCATGATAATATATCAATAATCAATAACTAGCACTTATTATAACGCATTTTTTACTTGCAAGTATTTCGAAACGTTTCTGAGTACATTTTAGCATTTAATTATACCTATTCTTTCTTGTTTTTCTTTAAGCCATTATGCAATGTACACATTTTTATTATGTGTCCTAAGTAATAAATATTTTGTAATTTTGAATCCAGAATCGATTCAACAACATTTTAACGAATGTAATTGTCAAGTTTTAAACTTAATATTGATTATTAATTAAGTTATTGTGTAAAACTGGAAATGATATAATATCATCTTCTTCTCTATTACTAATTTCGTTTTATTAAAACGCTAGACGTTAAGAAATATTACGGTAACTAGAAAATATGTATACATATATCTTTATTAATAAAAAAGTTATACCATAAAAGTAAAAGCTAAATCTCGGGTGTACTAAGATAAATATATCAATTAGTAGACAATGGATATGAATTATTGGATGAAATAACAACAGTTTTAAACATTAAATTTTTATTAGTGATATGTTCAACTCTAAATAAATTCGTTGTTTATAAAAATTTAATTATAAATTTATTAAAAATCATAAATACTATTAAAAGTTTAATGTTTAAAATTTATGTGTCATTTTGTCTAATAATTGAATCATGTCTACTAACACATATACATTTATATTTTATACTAAGAATAGTACTGAGTTAAAATAACTAAGTAATAACTGTGATTTTTACCGTTAAAATGATTTATGACGTTTTGACGTTAAAATGACAGAAACAAAGTAGATAAAAAATTAATTTAATTCTAATCTAAAATTAAATTGTATGATTATAAATCTTTTTAGAAAACATATTAATTTAAATAACAAGCAGACATCGTCATTTTCATGTCAATCTCATATTATACTTACCTAAATTATGATTTATGCCTTTCAAAAAGATTTGGAATTTACAATTTAATGAGATTTAACTTTTCCGTTTTATTTTCACATCTCTTCTTTCTTTTTTAATTTAATTTATATGAAATTCCGATATATAGATTTTAATAATAAAGCTTAATTAATTTCAAACCGTGACACTTTTGTTGGATATTTTTCCATTCGAGGCAATCGATCTTACTATATCAAACATATCGGGATGTTTTACGAAATCTTAAATGAATTCGATCGATCTTTATTTTCGTGTATGTAATCGAATTTTCCGAATATAAATCTTACCCTTCTGCAGTGTAGTCAGTAAAACCGCGCGATACGTTTAATTGGGTCACATCGGCGCGTACTTTACCGTTACGCTCCCTTTAATAATTCCTGGTTCCCCGTTCTGGTCGAGAGCAGAACCCGAAAACGTGGCTAACACGCGAGCGGGACTGCGCATAGGTGTGTGCGACCGCAGTTAGATGCATTCCGGACATATACAACGCACGGGCGGGATGAAATCGCAGCGATTTATAACGCCGACACCGACGCCCTATCTTGCTGCGTCCAGCTCCCGCGAGAGTGGCTCTCCTCTCGACGATATAACGTCGGCTAGTACACGTATACCTTTCTATTTTTACGTCGAGGATGCAATAGCAGCGTTCTTGGTGAGAAAACATCTTCATGCTTTCGTATTTCATTTCCCGTCGTAGGCCCGCGTCGGTGAAATACCTATATTTCAAGAAGAAATTACCGCTGAGGAGTAGAAACAGCGGGAGTCAATCCTGATCATCTTCCAGTTACACTTTTATTTTACTTTTGTTACAGATGTAATAAAAGTTCATTTGTATTTTTACACGGCGAATGAAAGAAATATTTGCAGCTTAAAACAATCATAGATTGAATCCTACAAATGGAATGTATGAGTGTACATATATCGTACAGCATTTTTCAGAATTGTTGGCACGATAGTGGATTTTCCTATGCGCGTACGCAGAAAACATGGAATTTCTGAAATCCTAGTGTCGCATCTCTGTGGAGAGATGATAATCCGTTAACATAGTCCGTGACAGATTAAAGATAACGATCACACTTACCTGAGCATGTTGTGCAGAGAATAAAATTTGTACTTGCTTCGCATGTATGAGCAATTTTAAGCTAAAAAAAAAGGCCGACTGGTTTATTTAGTGTTCGCTTCCGACGTGAAAACGCGCGTATTAAAAGCAGCATGGTAGCACGCACGTAAAAATTGTTCGTTTTTTTCACAGTGTTAATAGAATTCTATGTTCATCAAACTCTCTCTATTGTTCAAAAAGTAAATTTACGAACGTTTGCATACTCGCTATGTTTTGTAGTTTTAGGCGATTGCGTTTTATTAAATTGTGTGTGGAGTATAAATTGATATCAAGATGCTTTCTCATATTAGATATATTAGACATACAATCTCTGTAAAAAAAATTAAATTTGAAAGTATGTTTAATATTTACACTTCAAATAAACTATATATGTATATAAAAGTTGTTTGAATAAGATTATATTTTTGTTTAATAACATATTTTTGTCATTTATTTTATTTATTATTATTTTTACTGTTAAGAATTAAAATTTAAAAAATGATAAAAAATTTACATTTTTCATTTATAGTACTTTATTCGAAATAATTTATGCAAAATTTCATTACTGATTAATTATAAAGATATAGAACAAATAAATATTTTGTTTATTTACTGAGCAACTAGTTCATGCACAATGTAACTCTATATAAATAATCTTGAATACAAAATGTACTTACATCAAAAAATTGATTTTTATCATTTATAATACATTATAATATTTTTATAATATTTTACAATCCATTTCCATACATTTTTATTAGAGCACAGATTAAAAAAATACTATTATTTATTAAAATAATTTATGATTCAGATAGTAATCACTAAATTTGTCGCATTATTTTTAAACGTAATTTAGAATAATCTGTAATTTTTTAATAATTTTATCATTTTAAAACATCATTTTATGTATAAAACATCCTTAAGTTATGACACATGTTTATATATTATATTTCATCGCAATAGAGCTTGCACTCAATTAATATATGCAAATAATTATTACAACATCCGCGCGATGGATTTAAGGATACATTCAGAAAATAGAGAAAATAAATAAACATTTATAATTTATAATTACTAAATAGATAGATAGGTACATTATTAATAAATAAATATATGATATATTATTGTAAGTATATGAAGAAAAACTTTTGCGTTTTGCAATTTCAGTAATATGATAATAGTAAAGAATTATTTTGTTATATTTAAATACCATTTTCATTACGTCACCACGTTCATTAAGTCATAAAAAATTTATGTTATCGGAGATAACGTTATTGGAGATTACTACTTGCGGTTTGAGGTAGCTAGTAATTTTCTCTAATTGCGAGACGCTGTTTGCGCGGAGAAGTAACGTTGCCGTCTCGCGCCGACTTTAAAACTTCGATATTGCATTTTGCGAGTAATATGCTTCGTTGTCATCAATTCTTTAAGAACCGGAGGGATTCATAAATTTTGTTCCACGCCACCAAGGCTAGCGTTGCCTCGTAAAGCTGTATGTTTTCCGCATCCATTGCTAAAACGCTCCAAGCGCACGATGAGAACACGGGATATCATCCGCTTGTACATAATAATTTAAAAAAAAAACATTAATCGTAATTCCATTATCATGTCATTGTAATACAGTTATTATTACACTTCAAATAATTCGATTTTGTAAAATCGAAATTCTGTCATCTGCCGCAAAATAAATGACGCAAAATAAATTTGTAACTTATTTATCATGTATATTGTGTACATCATATCATTCTTCAAAATTTCGTAATCGTGTTTCTAGAGAAAAATATATTTATATTACAAACTGTTTTAAATAACAGATGACAACTACATAATAGTTTGTATTAAAGTTTTAAAGCTCTATATTTTTTATTTAATTGGTACAAACAGCTTTTCTACATATTTCATTATCATCATAAATCTCGCGTAAATAATGTTATGTACGTACGTATATGTGAGGTAAAATATAGATCTCTCTCAATCTACTACTTTGTTTTGAAACGTTATATGTCTGGTAACATTAAAAATCCATTTTTATCCTTTTTACAATGCTGATGCACGTAAAGAAGATACCACGATATCGTCTCATGTCTGTTGATGCACTAGGTGCCAGCACGCAACACAGCGCTTGATGAGAAGTGTGAAGAATAGGCAGGCACGCGATCATTCTAAAGCTAGTTAGATGTCCGTTTATAATTGTACGTTGAAGTGAGATGACGTCAAACAATCTATTCCCCGTTTTTGCGAGACTTGATAATCATCGGAAATGTAAAATCATTTGCCTCTTTTTAGAGGAAAAATAAAAAGTAAATGATACTTCTTGTCGGATGTAAGATGGTCGGAGAAGAGGTTTGGAGCATAAATCGGAGATATATAAAAGTTGCTTTAGGAAAAACTTGCGATATTCTTTCGGTGCACTTTCATTCTTCTGAATGCCCTGTATACATAAAACGCTCACTATGCGTTGGTTTGTACGGCGCTAAAAGGTATGGATACATGCTGCGTGAAAAATGCATGAGAATCAAGCTGGGCGAATAGTAATGACGGTATTGCGCAGTGAATATTTTTCTCCGGCGTGCTGGATCGGTCCACGTGCTGGATGAGATCCGGAAATCTGAAAGCACCGTAGGGGCAAGCGAGCATGAAAAGTTACAAATGTTATCCACGTTACTTCGAGATCTCACCCTAGGGTAAAGAGACTTATTCGATAAAAGTTGCAAAACGCGCCAGATAACCGCAGTCGATTTTTTTTGTGTCTTACCTTCATTTGATTTCGAAGTATGTCCCTTGTGCGGTTCAAATTTATGAAGTTAGAATTTTCGCATAAATTATATTTAATTATAAATTTAATTGTAACTCTTATAAGAAATTAATTTCTCTTCCAAACTTATCTTAAACGTAATTTTACTTTAACAATTTTTAATAATAATTAATTTTAATATAGCGATACCTTTATATCTCTAGTGTATGTGGCTACTGAAAATTAATAAACTGTTTTAGCTACAACAGAAACAATGTCAAATGTTACTGCTACAATTAATAGTAATTTTATCAATAAGTACAAAGTAAAAAAATATTTTGTATCTATATTAGAAACTGTCCAGCCTTTGTTAACATTTATTGGTGATTTTTTTTAACATATCTGAATGTTTTATATATATATATATATATAAGTCAAAATAATACAATTTATAAGTAAGTGAACAAATAATATAAAAATTTTAAAATAAATAAATAATAAATTTTAAGATAAATGTATGTATAAATAAATATTAGTTTAAAATATCATAAATGTTAATTTTGAAACTGAAAAAATATGCTTCCACGGTTTGCTTACAAATTATGTCAGTGTGTTACATTTTGTATGTTAATTTTTTAAAATAATATTTGTATTATTTTTTAATATATTTAACTTGTATTACATTAATAAAAATTTAAGTGGATCACTTGACTAGTGAAAAGTGATAAATTTAAACACAAATTTTTCATATGTACATATTAATCCTTAATTAGTAATATAAAAAATAAGAAATGATTACGATAACTACAAAGAATAACTACAAATATATGCATGTACACATATAGTATATATACACATATAGTGTATATATGTATATATATATGTATAAAATTTACATTGAATTATTTAAACATTAAAAATCCAATTTTTATCGTTATAGGCATTTAATTTCTAGTAATATAAAAAAGTCAATAATTAATATATGAAAAGGCGGGTTTTGTAGAAGTATTTAAAAATTTTGCTACATAACAGAAAATAATTTTATTAAATCATAAAAATAATTATATAGGAATTTTAAGCATAAAGAGCAATTGGAAAAGTTTTGACATTGTAACAACCAATGTTGAATGTCTTCTACATAATTATTTTGATGGATCAACGAAGTTTTTAGATCTGTAGCTAAATTTTTAGATACTTTAACAAAATCTCCTTTTCATATAATAAAAAATTTCTCAAATTTTGCTTCTTTTATACTTTTATTCATAGTCAGGCTTTATATTTAAGGCTTCCTGAAATTTATCTTTAGGTACTCTACGAATTATTTCATTTGCTGCTGAGCATCTAAAGATAAATTTAAGGAAGTTTTAAGTACAAGGTCTGATTATGAATACGGGCATTAATCTTTAAAAATCAATTTATGGTTTTTAAAATAATTAATGATATTATATAATTTCTAATTAATTATATATATTATCTACGTATATTATAATTGACTAATATTAAATAAGGCTGTCATTGCGGACAAAATTTAATATATTTATTTACCGGTAAAATTCTTGGAAGTATCCGCACAGTGTTTGAAGAAAATTTTCGCTGCTTTTGAACGAGCTTTCGAAAGGGAACGTGAAAAGTTACCCTCAGAAGACGAAGAATCTCGTTCGTTGAATGTCGATGGACCGCGCACGGATGAATAGAGTTCCTGGAGGTCCAACGGCGAGATCGATGGAGCCACGTCCAATCTGTCGGTGTACTATCCGAGCTACTTCCCGCGTATATACTCCATACGTTACTCGCGGCGTATTCCACTTGCGGCTTAGGATGATGATAAGTTCCGCTGGCTTCAATTTCCCGATGAGAAGCGGAGCGCGACCGTTCTACCATATACACGCGGTACGATAAGTAACGGAACGTCGTCCCGGAAATGGGTCTTGCCCCGGAACGGAAGAGCACGGCTCAGTCTCGATTTTTGGCTCAAACCTCGTTAAATAATCTCAGTCGAGGTTAGCAAACGAGAATACTAGCAAACGTTGGAATTTGACTATGTTATTTTTACAGTCGCTCTTTTAATCGCAACTGGGCATGAAAACGGCCTGTATTGCGTTTATATGGAAGGATGCAACGCTTTGTTAGCTGGACGTATGAGTAAGAACTGAGTCATACCTTCCTTTCATAAAACATAAGCACTGCGCGTGTCTGATATTTCTCTCAAGAGAAGCACCACAGACTCGCTCATTTAATGACGTTTTCTTTAGAATTCTCAGAATCTAATTTAGTCCTTAGAATTTAGTTCTTCTTATTAGTTAGAATCTAATAAACTGAAGTTACACGTATTTACTCTCATTGTATAATGTATTTATAACTGAACTGTGAATATTTTTCTCATAGTCCATTCAATTTTTATAAAGGTAAAACTTAATCTTTATAGAAAATCCTAATGAACTTTATAATATACTTGAGCACTTTTTCTATAATAAAATATAGAAAATTGCGGCCCGATAAAGAAAAGTATAGCAGACAAATATTTGTTTTTCTGACTCTTTCTTACTATATTATAAAAACAATATTAACCAATCAATGAATCCCTGAAGAAAGAACACAATCTTTGCATCAGAGTGCCATTGTCTAGGAATTGAGACACATCCACTTCTTGATGGCTCAGTCCAATATATTTCAGAGCTGGAAAAGCCTGTATAATATATAAACTAAAATAGTGTTATATTTTGAGTTATATAATGACAAAGGATATAATGACATATAATGAATTATAATCAATCTAAACATTTAAATCAAGGAAAAGTTATAAGATTTTGAAAATAAAAATTCCCGTTTTTTAAAAACTAAATATATACGCTATATTTATGTACTATAATTTGAGAAGCTTCAAGTGTTTTAGAAATAATTTTTACTCGAGAATTTTAATAAAGATTTGCAAATAGGACTAGTTCAGACATTTCTTCGTTTTCTAATCAAAATCTCGCATATGTATTCTGGGTCGCGTTGTAGCTGCAAATCGAGTAAGCTCTGAGTGAGAGAGGAAATGCCTCGTTTGAACGCGACACAAACTACGGAAGAGACGATGTCGTCAACGTCAGCTGTACGTGCGGAATTCTAATTCGCTATGCTCGATTTACAAAACTTTGCGCACGATTTTGCGTCAACGACCCTACATTCCGCTTTGAGCGTAATGTATATACATTGTCAAATCCGATACTTTTTCCGATTCAAATAAGTCAAAGCGTGACAATCCTTTAACATGATCAAACAAATGTTATGTAAAAGGGAATGTAATCTGAAATTCGCAGAAAATGGTATTTGAAGTATTTTTATGTCATTTCAAGCTGTTTTCAAGCTGTTTGCTATTATAACTTTTATTATAACAGGATGACAAAAAAGTTTGGGCATATAGTTTTGTGTTTATCAAATCATTAGTAATGCACATTTATAAAAAAAAACTGTGTGTGTGGACTGTTATATTTGAATATTTTTAAATTAGATTAATTATATTAATAAATATTACATTTAATTAATTAAATTAATTAGATTAAATTAGATTAATTTGATTATATTTTATTAAATACAAAAAATTATAATTGACATTCGAAATATTTCACTTTTAACTTTGATACAATAGACGAATCCGAAAAGTCGGCAAAGTGGCTAGGCATGCTTGCCGAGTGAAGCATGAATGATTGGTTATTATCTGTGGATCCAACTAATTATATTTAATTGCTCGGCTTGCGAGCAGACCTAGTCGCTTTGTTGACTTGAATTCACCCAATCTTTAAGATGCTTTGAAAATGCATCAATGATGACTGCACATCTTTCCACAGATACATTTTCTTAGGCAATAGATTAGTTTTCAGTTCGGTAAAAATCTTTTTTGGTGCAAGTTCTTTTATTTCTATTTATTTCTTTAAGAATCAGAGATTTTTAACAAGCTTATGGATGATTTTACTTTTTAAAGTAACTTTTTCGGAGTTGAATTCGATTCTGATCTCAGAATTTTTCAAATTAAAAAAGAAATATTAAAATAATACTTGTAATATAATTATTGTGAATAAAAATATAAAAATAATACTAATTATTGTGAAACTCGGATTTAGGAGGTTCTTGGTACTTCTGAGTTTGAATGTGGCATGAAATGAATATCAAATTTTAATAGGATAGTAAGCTCCATGAGAGAGAATCTAGTGTCACAGAATTCTTAAGTGTGTGAAAGTTAGTTTGAAAATCAGTAACTATTCAATATTAACTGATCAGTATTAATTGTTTACGGAGCACTAATAATCAAAACTAGAAATTTATCATATGTATATTTCGCAATTAAAAATTCCTTAAATCGACTTTTATGATAATCAAATTATTTTTTTTTGAAATTTTGTCCGTCATTAAGTGTAGCAAAAAAATTAAAAATTTTTTTTATTTTTGATCTCAGATTCGAATAAAGCATTAATTATAAAAAATTTCTCTATAGACCAAGTTTTATAAAAATTGAGAGAATAATTTATAAAATAAAACGAGATCAAACGGCATCTACAAAGGGTAATAAAAGTATAATAGTTAAGGATTTTTTATAAATATATGTTATACTACTCCGTGGCAAGCTGATGTCAATTGTCAATTGATATCAAAATTTTTAGTGTTAATAATGTTAGCTTGTTACTCTCTCCCCTTCTTCTTGTAATAATTTAATAAATACACAAAACTTTGTCATACAAATTTTTATGTCATCATGTATATGCCTTTTAAAGTAAATTTTATTTAGAATGTATTACTTACCTGA
>Ga0157364_1007498_pt1 | contig 11290 bp, 2 predicted proteins | sample AttsexASBM2_FD_111476 | JGI IMG/M metagenome (GOLD analysis project Ga0157364, IMG submission 111476) | Fungus gardens microbial communities from leaf cutter ant in Ribeirão Preto, State of São Paulo, Brazil - Atta sexdens ASBM2 | ecosystem: Host-associated > Fungi > Mycelium > Unclassified ...
ACCGCTAAAGCCATCTATAGGAAAACGGCGGAAGCAAAGTTGTACACCTAATAGTTTTGTTTGTCTTCTGGTTTAATCATTGTTATCTAACAAGATTAAAAAATGTGGCAGATGTTACCTATGGTGCCTATGGTGCGTTACGTGTAGACAATAGAATAAATCTTGAAAGTACATTTGGATCTTTCTAATCTTGAATTAATTGTGTTAACTCAACTACACTACTGTACTGTCACACTTGATCGTTCCGAAATTATCCATTGCGAAATCACGCGCCATTGTGCATCTATAGTATATTATTGTACATGTTATCACGCGATACAACATCTCTCATTAGCATATATAGTCAGTTTCAATACTTTCTAATGCTTGTTGAATATATATAATTTGATTTCACAAAAATAATTCATATTTATAAGCGGTACATTTCTCCATTAACTTCGATAGTAAACATTTGCACTTTTCATGTTTCCGCCTTGGGCAAAAATTCACATCGGTACTCAAAAAGCAGAAACTAATGCACTTTTGCCTATTTTTATCATTTCTTCAAGTGCTATACCAAATTTAACTTAATATCTTTTTTAAAATTTGAATTAAAGTTAATACTACATTGGTATAAATAGGCATTAGTATTAATCAGGTGGATATTATCAATATTTATCAGAATTTTTAATCCAGACATATCGAGATTTATATTGTGAGATTCGTATTATATTATATCTCAGATATATAACATAATACATAATCTATGTAAGGGCCATTAGTATTTATCAAGTGGCAATCGACTCTATCTTTCGAGTGACACTGTGAGATGGATCCTCTGGCAAAATAACGATTATCGTGCACAATTAATTGTGCCATACTGTTACGCTATCATGTTAATATACATCGTAGACAATGTATATGTACGCACACACACACAAGCACACACACTAATAGCTTGTTTATTGCACTTAAGCCATTTCCTGCCGCGTCCGCATATATCTAGGTATCGCCCCTCTGTATACTTTTCGTAATCACATTCTTGCGGCAAAAGAGCATGCACCGTTCTCCTGTCGCCTCTTTTTCATTAATCCGTCGCATTGTTTATAAAACATATGTCCGTCATGTTCTGCGAGTTAAAAAGATATATAGAATACTATGCACACGATCACCACGCGCTTTCTCTCACAGCCAGCAGATTTTTTTTGATCCTCTATGATACAAGTGATATCTAGTCATCATGTATAGCAAACATGTATATCTGTGAAGTTAGCACCGCCATTTTGTCAGAACAAAAAAATCAAAGTTGCAAAGGTGCTAGGCATATGCTAACTTGTTCCACAAACTGTAGTTTGATAACGCAATTAATTTATTAGAAAATCGCAAATTAAGAACTGGACTGAAATTGTAAATGATTCCAAGTGAACACTGTCTATGCTGCAACTTCTAGGGCGTTAGATCCCAAGTAGAATATGATATTTTGTATTGGCGGTCCCGAACTATGTCCCGAACAAAGAAACAATATATCCTACCCGTTTGAAGCCTAACCGCTTAAGAAGTTGCAGCGTAACAGTGTCCACTTGGACTATCCATCTATCATTTACAATTCGGGTCCAATTCTTAATTTACGATTTTCTAATAAACTGATTGCGTCATCGAACTATGGTTGTGGCACAAGTTAGCACAAGCCTAGCATAATCTAGCATAATTTTGTTTTTTTTGTATTTCAAAATAGTGCTGCGACTATTTCTTAATTTCTTAATTTTCTAATAAACTAATTGCGTCATCGAAATATAGCTTGCGGTACAAATTAGCATAAGCCTAGCACAATTTAGCACAACTTTGATTTTTTTTTCCTGACAAAATGGCGGGCCTTTCCAATTTTCGCTTCATTTTTTGAGATATCTAAGTGCGATTTGCGGCACAACGTAGCACAAGCCTAATCTAGCACAATATTTATTTCTTTTGTTTTTTCAAAATGGCGGTGCTAACAAACATAAACATTTCGCATTTTCACGTTACGCACAGATTATCACACACAGAAAAATATCATTCTATTGCTGAGAAAAATAATTATTTATTTTATTTTTCTTCTTTTAAGTAATGGTTACTGTCAATAAAGAATATTTTCTCGCTAATAGTCTCAAAATATATTCATCATAAGTTTTTGAAATATTCAATATTATATACCCAAAATAAGAATTTATTCTTCTCTTTTAAAGTATATTATAAAATTTTATCGAAGAAAAGATTTGATTAACTTGAATATTTAATAATATATTGATGTGAGAAAATTTATTAGATAAAAAAATTTGATATATTTCTTTCAATTCTACACAACAAATTTTAAAAAAAGCGAAATATTAATTTAGAAACAAGAAATTTTTTTCTTGTTTGAAGTAAATTCATATTTTCAATTTAAATAAATATTTATTTTGGAATCAAATTGTAAACATGACTGTTATTCCATAATGATGTCTTCTCATATAATATTTATCTTAATTTTGATAAATATCAGCGTATTATTTCGTTTCCATATAATCTCAAATATTAATAATATTATATTAAACTGCCATCATGAAATTAAGAATAGTTACAGTAGGAAGTATACCGTTGGCAATGAGTCGATTACAAGCTCAGCGTAAATGTATTAGGTTAACCATTCTAAGAATCGTAGGTTCAAATCTTGCCGACAATGCGATGTGGTTCTTAATAATTAATTGTAATCAATAAGAAAGAATATAGGTATGTGAAATAATAAAAATATAAATTGAACTGGAAAGATAAAAAGTAATAATAAAATAATTATTTTTTCATCTAAAATATAATCGTCATTTTTTTTATTATAAATAAATACTTGATTTAAGCAAAGGAAGAATTTTTCTAAGAAAAAAAGATATCTTTGTTAAAACACATAGTTCTCTTTCATTGATTTTCAATAGATAATAAGTAAATCGAATTTTTTATTTAATTTAATATTCTTGATCGAGAAGTATTAAATTTTCTAGAATTCAAAATATATTTTAAATAAATTGAATGCTTGTGATGAATTTATAATAGATTTGCGGATATATGAACTTTTAAAATACTTGAAAGAAATCATTATTACTTGTAGTATATATTTTTTACAATATATATTTTTCTATGTGCCGATCCCTGCTTCTTCTCGAATCCATTTTAACAATTTAAATAAAATGTTTCAATATTACATAAATTTAACAATTTAAATTAACGATTTGAAAGTATGCAAATATAAACTTACTTCTCAGAGAATTTTTTAATAGAATCTGCTTTAACAGATACCCGTCAAAATCCGTTTTCACATTCCTATTAACTTGGACTCCTCATCAGCGCAAATCACGTTGGACACGGTCAAAAATTTAGTGTTATTTTATATTTTATTGCTAATTTGTTGCTTTACAGCGAATTTTGTTGTTTCAACCAGTTAGCAAAAAAAAAGAAAATGGAAGGTCCAAGTTAATGGCAAACTGGATCTTTCATAATGAAAAAATATGTAGAGTTGCAATATCAAAAAAACAAATATATCAGATTTTGTTGTTTTTTATTTCTCTAAGATAGTGTAAAAAACACATCGAAAAAATTACATTGTTAAATATCTATAAATAATCAAAACTGCACATCGGCATCACAATGTTGATGGAGACATTCAAAAATCTATCCAAACTTATCTCGCATAATCGACTAAAAATTTAAGAATCCTTGCAACTTTTGTTCCAGCTGAACGTTTGTTTTCAAGGGCTTCACTTATAATAAGAAAACATCGAAAAATTAAAGGATTACACCATCTTAACAGCTTAAAGATGATATATACGTTTGGATTTCTTTTTCTTTTTTTGAAAAATAAAGTGAATCAAAAATTGTTTATTGGGGTATATTAAATACATCTTCAAGTGTATGAAAAAATTTTTCTTATATTTGTTATTTACAAAATGGAGGCATTATAGCCGTGTCGTCAAATATTTTATTAATACGAATCTCTCCACGGTGTTGTCCAAAATTTCTACACGGTTTGTCCTGGGACAAAAATTGTTATCATCTACATACTAAAAACTAAAGAAATATGTAGAAGTTTTTAAGAATATTAATTTCTGGCAAAATGAACATTTTGAAAATTGTTTTTTTCGCCTAAAATTTTTATATAAAAATGTTAATTGCAAAAAAGTTTTCAATATATCGCAAAAATTCTACGTACTTTTTTAGATTATATAAGAGAATAATCACACAAATTTCAAGTGAATCGAATGAAAAATGTAAAAGTTATGTACAACATCAACTTTAAAAAAAAAACCATTTGGAGAAAAACGCATTTCAAGTTATTGACGGCGGTGTGTAATACCCAAAACAAACGCTACCTATATCTCTTTATCTACATTTCTATACTTTTAAAATACAGGTGATACTATATCACCTACTGATAGCCAATTTTTGTCGATAGCTAGTGCCTATACAGAATTTAGTGACTCAAAGCAGATTGAAACCGTTCAAAGCGGCGCTTCACTAAATTGGCTTCACTAAATTGCCAGCTTAACATTAAGCTAGCAGGACCATAAGAAAAAAAAGAAAAATTAGATTTGAATAGTATTGTGATTTGAATAATACTAGTGATTTTGTGCTATTTTATGCTATCAAAAAAAAGTTAATATATTGATCCATTCATCTACTACTTACATCTAAGAATTAATCTCTAACTGAATTGTACACTATTAGGTTCAAAAGCAAAGTACCCTTCGCCACGAGTAGAATTAATCGCTGCTTCCACAATAGAAATATTATAATTTGTGCCAAAATATGAAGTTTTAGATTTTATGCTCCTTCCGTTTCCTTCGGAAACTTTGATTGATTCTGCTTGTGACGAAAGGTACTTTTATTCTTGAGCCTAAAAAGATTTCGGCGTAGTTTCCGAAGAAACGGAGAAAGCACAAAATTAAAAATTTGAAACTTTATATTTTAGCGATACAAATTATAACGCTTTTATGGAAGTAGCGATTGATTCTGCTCGTGGCGAAGGGTAGTTGCTCTTGAACCTAACAATGTACAATTGAGTTAAAGGTTAGTTCTTGAGAAGTATCAATATATTAACTTTTTTTTATAGCTTATATAAATTAGCACAAAATCAGTACTATTAAAATCTAATTTGATTTTTCTTTTTTTTCTTGTAGTCCTGCTTGATGTTAAGCTGGCAGCGCCACATATTTCTTCTAAACGGCATATGATACAAAATTATTTTTTGTAGCACAAATTAGCACAAAATGTTCACTAAATAATTTAAAAGATCTTTTTTGATTCTATTTGGTCTTGCTAGTTTGACAGATAAATAAGGTTGAACTATATAAGGTTAGTTAGCAGGACTTATCGAAATTTTTAGTACTTATTTTGTACTAAATTGTACATTAATGATAATTTTGTACTGTATCAACTTGCGTACCATTTCGAAAAAAATCGTGCCGCTAGTTTAACATTAAACTGGCAAGTTCTAATTCAAAATAAAAAAAAAGAGAAATAATATCAGAAATCAATAGTATTGAATTTTTATTAATTTGTACTACCAAAAATAATTCTATATTATGTGTCCAAGAAAACAGCTGTTAGCTTAATATTTAAACTGATATAGGTAATCATAAAAAAAAAACAATACGAAAACAAAAATAAACAAAACTGAATTTGTATTAATTTGTACCATTGAAAGTAAGTTAATACATATTTTCTGTTTAAAATTTTATTACTTTATTACTTACAATCTACATTTCAAAATAGGAGTAGCTATCTTCGTTATTTTAGAAGATATTTTTTTAATCCGCAAATAGGTTTAAAATTTCGGTACTATTTCGGATTGAAATGAGTAACGGATACAAACGATTCCGAAACAGCACTTGCTTGCAGATTTAAAATATCTCAAAATACCATAGGGTGTTAGCATTTTTTTCCTTTATATTTTTAAATTCCTTAAGATACAAACGAAAAGAAAATTGATTACAAATCTAGCTTAATTTAAAGCTCATTAAAAAATTTTTTTTTTCTTAAAGTGCAGTGCCAAGTTCACATAAGTTTTTTTGTTAAGGTCACTAACATGTTAATTTGAAAGTATAAGTATACTAATAAAAATCATTTAAGGAGAGAAAAAAAAACGTAAAATGTTAACTTACTTTCAATGGTACAAATTTAGTATAAATTCAGTTTTATTCATTTGTTATTCACTCTTGTGTTGTTTTTTATGGTTTTGTCAACTTAAATATTAAGCTAACAGCGTCACTGTTCTTTTAGGAATGACACATAATATAGAATTGTTTTTAGTAATACAAATTCGATTCTATTGATTTATATTTTCTTTATTGATCCTTAATATTAAGCAGCACGATTTTTTTCGAAATGGTACACAGTTCAAAATGATCATTAAGGGTACAATTTAATACAAAATGAGTATATAAGTACTAAAAATTCCGATAGGCCCGATATGATTCTGCTAATTTGATCCTGCTAGCTTTATAGACCTTTTGGTCAGAATAAAAACTAATTGGTTTTCATATGTTATAGTTAGCAACAAATTCGAATATTGATATATTTCGATAATATATGATATCTAGAACATTTTAGTACCAAAATCATGTGAACAACAAATTCTATTGTATATATGTAACTGATGCAGTTCTAATTATTTATAGATATTTGTTTAATAATAATTTTTTCAATATGTTTTTGCATCTTGGAGCAACAAAAAAATAACATAATCTGATGTTTTTGACGATATCGTACCTCTACATATTTTTTTTATTATATGGAATTCAGCTTGCCATTAAGCTGGACTTTCTCATTTTAGCTGTTTAGCTGTTTTTTTCTATTAAATGGTTGGAGCAACAAAATAGCACTAAACTTTTGTTTTACGATGATGGAGAGTTCATGTTAACAGAGGTATAACATAAGGATTGTTTTCCGCGAAGTGGTTTTTTTTTTGCGTACAGGGTAGCGCTCCGAAATTTAAACTCGTTTATATTATGAACACATAATTAGACACTAAATTATAGTGTCAGTATTTTTGTTTTTATTTTTTTTTCTTAATATACATTTTAACTTTATTAAAAGTCAGTGAAAACATTATTTCTTGCTAAACGATTGGATTACAGCAATTAATTAGCACATACTAAATCCTCCGTACTCGTGTGAGAATGTCATGTTAGCATTCTAACTTAATAGATATAGATTTAACGCCGTTGGATATATTTCCTATCCATTCGTACTTTCTATAAACATTATCGCCGTTCTAGTGGAAGTGTTGACCACTTATACTAGTATTTCAATTCACACGCGGTTGCATGTTTCGCGTGATGCATAGTGTATTTTTCGCGTCAATTTCGGTTTTCACAGATTTTTCGACTGCGAAAGAAGCCATAGGAAAAGAGCACGAAGGTCGCGAGTACGTTACGTCGTGTTGCATTGTCATTATATAAGAATACCTTCAGGTGCTGTGACACAATTTCGCTGCATGAGCAGAATTAATTAAATCCAAAATTTTTCCATATATCTACATTAATACTTTTGATGCTATTGATATTGATAACGAAAATAGAAAAAAGATCTCATACACCAATTCTATCTAACAACAAATTCTTTCTACCATAAGACGATTTTAAACTTTTCCAAAAATCTCGAATTGTTTACTTCTTCATGACGATTCAACTATTATAACTAATTTGCTTTTGTTTTCTACTAATGCCCGATTTCTTCACTTCTGGATAAGTTGCAGATAATTTTATCCAAGAGATATCTCCATTATATTTTGGAAGATATCTCTTGGATAAAGTTATCTAGTAAAGAAATTGAGCATAAATAAATTAAAGATAAAATAAGGATAACTTAATAAATTAATACTGTGCCATCAAAAAATCAAAAATAAAAATTAAAAATTAAATTTAGCGAATAAACGTCACTGATAAAAAATTCATGTAAAAATATATACGAAAATTAATACACATGACGATAATATGTGGTTAAAAATTGACGGTAAATTAAAGCTAAATTATTAAATTAAAGATAAACTGCAAATTTAAAAAAAAGATAAAGTAAAGTAATTAAAAAATACGCGATTAAAATATTTTAACGATGTGTGTACACACCACAGACTTCTATATATATTACTAGACTGCTAACTTATTTGAAAAAGTGGCCCCCAATTTTGATGTAACATTATACGCATGCGTCGAGAAACGCTCCGCGTGATATACATCTACACATACGCATACATCAGCACATTACTTTGACAGGTTCACCTAGGTCTGTGGCTGAACTAGTGTACACCTTTGGAACTTACAGAAATAAACAAACAGCGTATATTTGATACTTATTGAAAGACAGTTCTAGTGCAGTCTAGTACAAGAACAGAAAACAGACCACTAATTTAACACCAAACTTATTTTCATAATGCAGCTATTATAAATTATTCTAATTATAAGAAATGTGTATTATTTTGAACTCTTAACGACTGTCGATGTTATATTGTCGTAACATCGTACATTGACAAACATTGACAAAAATCTGTTTTATGTGGCTAAACTAGCGTACACTTTTGGAACTTAAAGTGAGATAGGTATATGTTTGATATTTGGCGAAAGCAAGAAACAAAAGAGTATAGTTCTCATTCAAGAGTATAATGCAAGAATAAAAAAATAGATCTATAGTTGTTGTGCAGATTTCTTCACACACGATAAAAAAAGCTGCGCAACGACAATGATTACATTTACACGGTTCGATTTATGCCGAAGTTATAATGTTCAGTCATCATCGATGTTATGAAACTGATCAATCACAGTTATTCCATTCCTCAGAAGAATAGCTATGATTGGCCAGTTCATAATATCGATGTTATAACTTTAGCGTAAATCGAATCGTGTAAACAAAGACTGCTTTCCATTTTCCATTTGATGACACAAGTCGATACAAATGTCGTTCTATCTTTGTCATTCTCTAAATGTCAACAAGAATAAAACGACGCTTGTGTCGACTTATATCGATTTGTATCATCAAATAGAAAACACCACACAATCTGGAGACACAAATAATAGTATCTCGGCGCTAAGACAAGCGAAGCGTTATGGTGCAAAACACTGCCATGCTCCTTTCCAAGAGGTTGTACATAAAGAGTAAACAAGGTATATAGGGCCTATAAGTGGAAATGTTAGATAGTAGAAAAGAACTTTGAAAGCCGAATGGAGCAGCATCGATATATTGCTCTCCTGAAAGCTCTCCATTTAACAATGAAATCAACAGCACATGCGCGATTAAATAAGTATGTTGATGATCATCTCATTTTTTATTTCTTTCTATTCGCTTATACATTCTTAGCTCTCCTACTCTATACATACAACTTCTTTGGCTCCTTTATGTGAGCTGGCAAGTTGCGGCAGATTTTGGATGCGTTTTGAGTTACGCATGAAATGCGTAGACTGTACAGAAAGTCGTTCCGAATTAGCTATTGCGCTTCGAAAGTGCTACGAATTCCCTAGATTGTACTAACTGTACTGAATTCTTAGCACACCTTCCAGCGCATTAACTTCTCTTTTGATTTGAGGCAGTTAATGTGTCTGCGTTCATGCAATTCATGCATTCTATGCGCTTCATATGTAATTTGGAACGAATATTCGTGGTACTGTGACCTTAGAAAATCTTTCTAAAAATTCTAAAGAAGAACGAATGTTATATTATGATGAAGAAGTCGAAACACATAACTTAAAGCTTCGAAATCTTGAAAGTTGTTTATTTTATATTGTAATTAGTTATTATTTTTATCATAATTAATTACTATTTTTATCATAATTAGAGTTTTTTAACTTGGAAGTCCATCTTTTCAAAGTTTTATGTTACATTACGTTATTATGTTACATATTTTTAATTAACAATTAAAAATATGTTATAAAATAATATATTTACAATATATTTAATAACAATATAGTAATATAATAATATACATAATATACATAATAATATACATAATATATAAGGTGGGGCACCTAAAACAAACACCGGAATATCTCGAAAAAATTAAATACGGTAGAAAAAAAGGTTTCAGATAAAAGTTGTATGAAGTTCGAAGAGCGACAAATAATGATAAAATTATTTTTCAAAAATCGATTTTTCAAGGTCACATGGAGGTCATTTCTACTTTTTTAAAATGGAATGATATGATTTTTTGACACAATATGGTTCCCTTCCCTAATTATTCTGCATATAAAAGCATAAAGGTAGTGACATCAAAAAACTAATAGTTTTCGAGATATTTTATATTTTAATGTGGTATATATGACATAAAATGTTAAATAATTCGTAAATTATTAATTTTTTTTATAATCCTACCTTAATACTTTTATGAACAGAGTAATGAGAATCAATTGGTGAAAAAAACACATAACTGCTTTAAAAAAATATCTACAAAATAGGTTTTTAAACAACTATGTGTTTTTTCTTCTTCTCAGTAAAAGATAAAACTTTCTACGTTTTGTAACACAACGGCAACGCATTTACAGTAAGCGGTAAGTTTTAAAAATATTTTCATTAAATATATAGATATCAAATGACTAGCGCATATATTTATAAGATAATGGGGGAGATGATGATGGGATTTTTAAATCTACTTAATAGACTTATATGTATCATTTGTATAAAAGGTTTGATATCAACAATTGGCGTAAAGTTAAATTCTACTTTCTTATTCCAACCTATTAAAAAAAAATAATATCTAATAACATTAATTTTTCTTCAAAAATGTATTCATTGAATACAGATGACCAGCGTCGTGATATTTACCGAAAAGTAATAGTAACTTTAATATAGGCTTAAAAAAAGTGTGTGTACCTCGAAGGTACGATAAAATGTAAATATTACAAATTTAAAAAAATAAATCCAATTGTTGAGACTTCTGTGAAGGTGGCACCTCATTTTTCAAAAAATGAAATTTTGGTCACAGTTCCGAATGCACTCCGAAGAGTTCTGAAGTTCTTACCCAAAATTAAGAATAGTTCTGACGAATTAATACAAAAAAAAAAAAATTAAAAATTTGAAGTTCACAAAACGAAGAACGAAAAATCGCGATATTTTCTAAACCATTAACCTAGCGCCTTAAATGATAATAACTTTTAATAGAACTCGCGGGGTGCTATCCAGAACTGTCGATAGAATTGCCAGAACTTTAAAAAAATTTTCACCCCTCGGGTGTTAGAATTTTTGATTCGACAAACGAAAAATCGCGATATTTCTTAAACCATTGGTCCTAACGCTTTTAGCGTTAATAACTTTTGTGTGTGCG
>Ga0157364_1007500_pt1 | contig 11288 bp, 18 predicted proteins | sample AttsexASBM2_FD_111476 | JGI IMG/M metagenome (GOLD analysis project Ga0157364, IMG submission 111476) | Fungus gardens microbial communities from leaf cutter ant in Ribeirão Preto, State of São Paulo, Brazil - Atta sexdens ASBM2 | ecosystem: Host-associated > Fungi > Mycelium > Unclassified ...
GATGTGTGTCTGAGTGTTTGGATTACTGTTCGCTCTCCGGTTATCACGTCTACCCTTTCAGTCTCTTCGTACCCTAGATAGGTATGCTTCATCGCGTCTTTCACCCATTCAGCAGACGCAAAGGGGCGACCGTGAGCGATGAGGTATCGGCTCATTTCGGCGTACCAAGCGTGTTGCATGGAATTTTGAGAAAGGCTGCGGCGTTCGCGCCAAGGCTCTACCTTGATGCGGTAGCAATTGCCGGACTGGAGGAGTTCAGAGAGTTGTTGGCCTATGGCCTGAAAGTTGGTGGCGTGTAGCCGGATGCCGTCTTTGGGATATTCATGGTTTCCCTATATCCAGGCACAAAAAAACCGCATTATGCGGCGGTGTTTGGTATTAATGACTCGGCTATGTGAAGCAGCTTGCTCCGGCGCACATTCGCGCACCGCCTGTCTCCATAAACTGGACTAAGTCCATCTGTGTGTTTTTACCTCCGCTCGGCTTTAACGGGGCTTCAGCCAACGGAACGCCATATTTAGTTAGCCACAGATGAGGCCATAACTTCTGAATCTTCTTTTCATGCTCGCAAGCTCTGGCGAAATCCTCCGGAATATGATTTTTCATATACAACCAAAGGTCATCATCACGGTTTGGACACATCCAACAGAGTGATGGGGGTGGTGTAGGTAGACCATAATCTTCAACGCACTGGATGGCCATTTGCTTCGTCATCATGATTTCTACCAAGGGATAGCGCTTTACCCATTTTCCTGTAGTCACCCGCATACGCCGCGCTGCTTCCTCAATGCTTATGCCAAGCCACATATCTACACCTCTGCGGGTCAGATTCAGTTGGCCGTACTTCTCATTTAGAAAGCGATGAATAACTTCAGTCTTCCACTTATCAGAGCAAAATGCTGGCTGCCTGCCTGTACAGAAACCGTTTTTGTCACGCCCGTTATATTCGGTGTAATAGCCCGGTAGCGGGACGTCAGGATCGGGACCCACAACATCGTAAGTCGCATACTGACTTTTTGGAACGATGAAATACTCAACGCCCATATCTTCACATAAAGGCGCGATGTACTCCTTCTGATATGAAAAAACATTACTGGCTTCCCGTTCTGTATCTGACATAACAATAATGTCCGGCTTTGGAAGTACTCCGGCATGAATTAGACAGATGATCGCATTGCTTTGAGTTCCTCCACCTGAAGACAGGACATTGAGACGCTCCGGGTTATGCTTGAAGCTGCGGGAAGGGATAAATTTTTTTGTGAAACCTTGTTGTGCCACGCATCCTCCTTTTGAGTCGCGTTAAGCTGTGTGTAGGTTAGGCTTTTCGGAGTCCGAACCGAGCCCGAATATCTGCGATGTGCGACTTCGCGACATCAGGCTTGGACGGTATATGCAGCTGGGGCAGCTGCTTGCGCGGTTCGGGGATGTCTTCGCCGGAGGTGATCCGGTCAGCCATAGACTTTAGTTGCTTACCGCACCGCTGCCGTAGTTCTGACTCAGTAAGGTTACCGGCTTGCATCTGGCTGTAGAGTGCGGTGATCATCCAGTAGTCAGCATTGTTCTCCCAAGGGTAGTTCTCCGGGCACTCGTAGAATCCCCGTTGCCCGCAATACTTCATCACCCGGCGGTACAGTTCGTCGGCATCCGGCAATCCTGCGGCATGGCAGGCACCGGCCTTGCACTGTTCGATGAACTGGCCCGGTGACGGCATGAAGGGAGTGTCTTTCGCCCTCGCCCATCGCATACCGGCTGCCAGTTGTTCGCGAGTGGTGATCCCGTTTTCAGCGAAAGCAGCAATCCACTGCTTTTTAGCGGCTGATTCATCTGCCGGAGTGCGCAGGTTCGTTGCAGCCGCTGCCGGGAAGACTTGCCTGAATTGTCGAAACAGCGCATCAACTAGGTTCTCAGCCTCGCTGTTGACCACGCTTTGGGTCGGCTTGTCAGGATAGTTACCGGCGATCTGCGACAAAGCACTGGCGTCACGGTTGGCGACTGCTTGGAGTAATCGGCTCATATGAATTCCTCCCACGATTCAGCGCTGTTCCAGTGTGGTTCAAGCTGTTGGTTGTGTTTAGCGTTGCCAACTCCCCGGGATAGCGCCTGTTTGTTCTGGTAGCTCAACTTCTGGCTCACAGTGATAAACCAGTTTTTGGGCTTCTCATGGCTGAACTCGATATCAAGCTTTTGCAGCTCATAATCCAGATCGATATTCGGGTAGAGGCTTTTCCAGGATTCGTAGTCTTTGTGATTCAGGCGAACCACGCTTCCCTCGAAGGCATATTTTCCTGACGCAGGAGCGGTAGCGACCGGTGTTTGTTTAGGTTCAATGACTGGTTCAAAAGAGTGACTGGTTATGGGGGCAGCTCCTGCCCCACCCCCTCGGGCAGCTCCTGCCCCACCCTCGGTCATATCCTGCCCCACCCCCCCGGTCAGCTCCTGACCTAGGTCAGCTCCTGCCCCACTATTTTCTTCAGGGATTTCTTTGATGTTATCCAACGTCAGATAGAACAAATTTGACTGATTTAAGTCACCACTACGACGAAACTCTCGGCGTAGCATTCCCATATCTTCAAGCGCTCTGATGTGGCTTTTCACAGTAGATCTTCCGATCTCGCACTGGTCGGCAATATGCTGATACGAGGGCCAGCATTCCCCCTTGTCGTTTGCGTTATCAGCTAGCTTTATCAGAACGAGCTTTCTCAGGGGATTTCCAACTTTTATCCCCATGGCCTTAGCCATTAAGTTCATGCTCATAATTAGTCCAGATTAAAAAGGGATGGGTGTTTCTTTAGGGGGAATGACAGGGCCATAGATACCGAGAGATTCTTCGAGTTTTATCTGCTGAATCTTTTTTTCCTCTAGCTCCTGAGCTGCTACCCATTCAGGGTTTTCAATGGCATATGCCTTTCCATCATGGAAGGTCACCGTGAGGTTCTCGTTGTAGACGTACTGTCGAATACGTTGAGCCCCTATCCGGATTAGGCGTTCTGCGATAGCCATCTTGTCTCCGAAAGTGGACAAGCCGATATCTTCAAAGAGCTCATCAATATCCAACTTATTCAGAGATTCAAATGAGATCACATCGTGGATCACTGCGAGATACTCAGCTCCAAGACCAACTTCTGCTTCGCTAAGTTGGCTACAAGCATCCTTAATTTCCTGTAAATCAAGCTTAAAAAACTCCCTTGAATTATTTATGCGGAACTCGCTGAGCGCCTCGTGGATTTCACTCTCCGAGTAGGCAGGGTCATCACAGTGGTAAGCCGCCTCAACCTTGAAGGGAAATGGTACGCCGGTTGATGATGATAATTCTTTAGCCCTCGCTTCAGGGCTGGTAGTTGTCATGCCGACTTTATAAATACCAGGCATGTATTCATTGCTCAGGATATAGACCCACCCGGCAAGTCTGAAGCCTTCTGGGAACGGCATTTCTCTCAATATTTCAGGTTGCTTTTCAAAAGGTCCTAGATGCATAATTACTCCCGTAGTAAGTCAGTTCCAATGAAAATCGCACCTACGCCTCAAGTGCTCCAGCTCTTGGGGCGTTTTCATTTGTGAGTAGTACCCGCAATCTCTGGGCCAACTCGTTAATCTGTTCGTCATCCACTCCCCACTCCAGAACTGCGAGAAGCAGTGACATCTTCGGAATGAAGCTAGCCTTCCAGCGCGATACCTGGGACTTATCAACGCCAACTGCTTTAGCGACATTGGTCAGGCCGACTAATGCGATTTTATTCAGCAATTTGCTTTCAATTGCGCGGGCATTGTTGCGTGTGGTTGTTAGTTCCATTTGATTTAATCCTTGTGTGTGATTGAGTGATCAGCGGGTGCTGTCACTTAGATTGGTCCCTGGTATTCCGAGGGTGGCAGGCTGTTAAAGAGCGGGTGATGCTTACTTTCTGGTGCTTGGGAACGGCTTCAGCTCTTCAGCTTTAACTGAACCATCGTTCAGGACGGTCACAAAAATATTTCGTCCTGTCCGAATCGCTTTACTGATAGCGCACTGGATAACGCCAAAATCTTTTGCGGTCTTAGCCTGACCATGAATCTTGGCGTAATCCTCTAAAGTCATTTTGTTCATAGGGACCTCCTTGGATACCCAAAAAGAATACTATGAGTATTCATTAAAGTAAATATCCCAGGTATTTCATTATTAATTACTGTTAGTATTACAATGCGATCATGGAACCTAAAAAAACCCTGACGACAGAACAGCTTGAAGATGCAATGCGTCTGAAGGCCTTGTATGAGTCAAAAAAGAAACAACTAAAAGTTACTCAATACACGATTGCTGATGAGATGGGCATTTCTCAGGGCGCCGTCGGTCATTACATCAACGGACGAATTGCGTTAAACGTTCCTGTGGTTACTGACTTTGCAAGGATTTTGCAGGTTCAGGTTTCAGAGATCAGCCCCAAGCTGGCTAAAGAAGTTGGCCGCTACGCTGCTGCTTTTGAGAGCAACGTCAGCAACCTGACCGCATACGCCCCCGGTAAGAGTTACCCCGTCCTAAGTTCCGTACAGGCTGGCTGTTGGGCTGAGGCCATAGAAGCCTACTCCATCAATGAGATCAGTGAATGGCTTGAGTCAGATGCCCACATTCAAGGGGAAGCATTCTGGCTGAAGGTCGAAGGTGACTCTATGACTGCGCCAACCGGCCTGAGCGTCCCTGAAGGCATGTATGTGCTGTTTGATACCGGTAAAGATGCAATCAACGGCAGCATGGTGATCGCCAAGTTGGTTGACTCCAATGAAGCCACGTTCAAGAGGCTGATTATCGACGGTGGGCAGAAGTACCTGAAGGGGCTGAACCCAGCTTGGCCAATGGTTCCTATCAACGGGAACTGCAAGATCATCGGCGTGGCAGTAGAAGCGAAGATGCGGTTTAAGTGATGGGCATGAGAGGTCGCAGAAATACGGCTTTTCTAGGTATTAAATCGTTGACGACTAGACGATGATGCTCAACAATGAAATAGCGAAGATCGGCAATTAATAGACTGATTTAGAGGCATTGAACTTCATGGGCAAAGAAAACTGCCTGACTCTTAAACTTGAAGGTACCAGCCCAGACAAGCTCCCAATGAACCGTCTAGGCAAGTACTTGTCTGCTCTATCTGGTCTTTATGGATCGGAGGATGCCGTTCACTTCAAAGACGTGAGCGAAGGGTCAGCATGTTTAAATACCTGGGTCGACAATAAGGCTTCTTACAATGCTGTCATTGAACGTTCAATGACACAAGCATCTAACTCAGGTAGTTCATACTTAAAATTAGTAGCATTACTTGCGCAGGATGGGTTCGAAGCAAGGATTATTAATCAAAATAAAGTAACTATTTTAGAGTTCCCGTCGTTATCAAAAGAAGCTCCTTTAATAATTCGAAAAAAAGGGAGAGTTCAGGGAAAGCTTTATAATGTCGGTGGTAAAGATGAATCTGCTCCGGTTAAATTAGAAGGTGCAAATGGTGAGACATACCACTGTGAGGCGACCCCTGAATTAGCCGCCAAGCTGGGTGCTCTTTTGTTCAAGCAAATAAGAGTGTCAGGTGACAGCGAGTGGGTTAAGAAAGATGAGAAATGGAAACTAAAAAAATTAATCATCGAATCTTATGAAGTCCTTGATAAATCCAATATTAAAGATGCTTTAGTAGCACTAAAAAATGCACCTGGTAATCAATGGAAAGATGAAGATGATGCACAAGCTATTTTGAAGGCTTTGAGGGCGCTAAATTGCGAATAATATTCGACACTAACATACTAGTTCAGGCTCTGACTGGAATGAAGGCTGGATTCAAGCTTACAGACCCTGATACCGGCGTGGAAGTTCCCGACCCGGAAAGACGAATAGAAGCATTGATTGATTTGGTTGAGAATAGTCATGGTTCGATAATTATACCCACTCCAGTTCTGGCTGAATATCTTGTCGGTATAGATAAAAAGGATCATCAAAGCCATATTAGTATTATCCAAAAAAGATCATGCTTTGAGATTGCAAGTTTTGACGAAATAGCCGCCTATGAATGTGCGCAAATGCCGTCGATGAGAGAACTAAAAGCCATGATGGCTTCTAATACGGCAAACAAGGTTAAATTTGACAGGCAAATTATATCAATCGCTAAATCCCTTAATGTTGACGAAATTTGGACTCACGATATTGGAGTGTTCAAGCGATGCAAGGAGATGGGTGTAGTAGTTAAATCACTTGCAGATATTGCTCCAGTCCCAATCCAGGTTGCAATAGACATGGAACATGATAGTGCACCCGGTCTTCACTGACATCAATTCCAATCCCCCCCGGCCACCGCGCCGGGTTTTTTATGTCTGAAATCGGACTCTTAGCGCTCTAAAAGTCAAAGAACCTCAAGGCTGACATGCTAATTTTCGTAATAGCCTCACAATCATGATGTAGGCATCCTGTAACATAATACTTATCCCGCAACCTCACAGTGCGGGATTTTTTTTGAAAAAAAAATCACAAGGTGGAACTTTCTCTGGGGTCAGTGCTCTTAGTATTAGTAGCCCTCAAATGTTCTATCCTAACTCTTGATCGCAGTCCTATTGCCCGCCACATCGATGGCGGGATTTTTTTGCACGTTAAAATTAGCAAACTAATAACTACATAGCTATCATGCACTTATGTCATTTTTTATTGACAATAACTGACAAATAAACGAGTATACAAACAAGGCGAGCTCGAGCCGCTGTATAAATAAAAAACAAAGTTGTGTGCCTTTGATGCCCAAGTCGCTTGGGTTTTTTTTATGCCTTCACCAGGTGAGACGACGTCCTGACAACAAATGGTAAAACATCACCACTAGGGATATCTCATAATAATAACTAGATTCATCTGTTGCACTTTATCCACCCACCTCGCGTGGGATTTTTTTTGGCTGCGCTATGTGTTTCGTGGCTATCCTAGAGCTTTCTTTGACAAACCTTAGCAAAAAAACAATACTGTCTATGAGGGGCCCCCATCCATGTACCTCTCGTTTGCTCAAATTTGTATTGTCCTAAATACAGCCCACCCTCTGGTGGGTTTTTTTTCCTCTTTTTTAAACTGACGTATAGAAATCATCAAACATTGACGATAATCTGAATCAGCTTATATGTTACATAACTGTATTGTTTAGCCCCAACGACTTGTTGTGGGCTTTTTTTTGATCAGCCTATCAATCCGAGATGCTCGGCCAGGATCAAAGTTCCTATGCAGATGAGTACTGTACCACCGAAAATTTCAGCCCACTTCCCTATCTTCTCTCCAAGAACCCGGCCAAGAAACATTCCTGAAGTAGCCATGATGGTTGTTGCAGCACCTATCATAAGTGCTGTCAGGAGAATATTCACCTGCAAGAAAGCCAACCCTACGCCAACAGCCATAGCATCGAGACTTGTCGCCACCGCAGTGGTCACCAACAGCCAAAAGCCATGCCGACGCGCTGACTGCTCACATTCATCTTCATTCTGACGGAGTCCTTCAAAAATCATTTTCCCGCCAAGTACAAGAAGCAGAGCGAAAGCAACCCAGTGGTCCCAGCTCATAATGAACTTACTGGCCACATGCCCAATGGCCCAACCTATGAGGGGCGTAATGGCCTCTATACAACCGAAAATTAAGCCGGTCCGGATCACTTCTTTCACCGAAGGCCGGTTGAGGGATGCCCCTTTTGCTAACGCAGCGGCGAACGCATCCATAGACATACCTAAAGCCAAAATAATTAGTGCGTAAATACTCATCTCAGATCACTGATTTCTGCCATCAAAAAATAGGCCGCTATCCTAACACAGAAAGCAAGCAATAAAACCCTTTATTTTCAATGACTTATAGCATTAGCTAAGTTTCATAGCCAAAGCTATATCTGCCTACTCATGACCCTCCCCGCCTGATGGCCGAACCGGTAGAGTGAAAGTAGAGTGAAAAATAAATATCCATAGTATTCAGTTATATAGGCTGCTAACCCCACAAAAGAATACTCAAGGTATTTACATAAATAAATACTGTAAGTATTCTTAACCCATCGAAACGAAACATCGATGCGGTAAACGGACTACCTACCGCGCCGGACATGAAGTCAGGCTGCTATTTAAAAACAAGATTCCTGTGAATACACAGGCCAGAACATGAGTGTTTTGGGGTGTGGTGGTGATGTCCTCGAGCGAGGTGCAACGCTAGCAGTGTGATAAGACCTGAAAACCGGCTGGGCAGATAGTTTTTTGCCAATACAGAAACAGGGCGTCAGGAAGTAAGTGAGAGTGGCGACTCAGTGTCTTACTACCACACCACCAAAACATTCATCTGGAGGTAGCAATGAACAGAAATAGACGCCGTATGGCAGAGTTCAACGCCCGTAAATCAGCAGAGGCTATGCAGTTGAAGCCGGTCGATCGGGTTGAGCAGGCACTGAAAGCACCGAACTGGCGTAACCGTCCGGACCAAGTGTCGCAGTGCATGCCCGATATCGCAATTTACTCAGCCGGACACCGCTCCAAAGGTGACCGGATTACATGCACCGGCCGCCAGAAGTCGCGCGCTCGTTCGATTCCTTTAGTGTGGTGAATATCCATATGAATAAAGATGAACTGAAGCTTAAACAAGAAGTGCAGAATTTGGCGGAAGCTGAGGGCATTAGTTTTGCTAATGCCCTAAAGTTATCTATCAACGCGATCAGACTTGAAATTAGTCGCCGAAAAGATAGGTGTATAAAAGTACAGGAGAACGGGCAAGATTACTAAACTTTAGAAAGCCTCCATGCTCTACTTGCAGACTCCGTAACCAAGACATCAAAGTCATCTTTTATTAAATCAGCTATATCAATAACTTCATCCCGGATTTCCGAGGCAGATTTGATTTTAGAGCATGAATATTCAGCAGTTGGTAGTCTGTACAGCTTATTATTCGAGCCATAAATATCCCTGTTATAACCACTTTTCTCCATTTTTTCGTGGAGTAAATCATAATCAGCTGAATCCGCATCATGCAACTCAACTCTCACTGTAAATTTCGCCATTAGTTAATTTCCCTTATGTGTCTGTGGAATAACCAACGTATCAGTTTCCTTTGTCTGTGGAAAGCAGGGAAAGCGGGAGCCTGTCCCGGTAAAAACAGGCACTCATTCAACAGCAGGTCGCTAATGCGGCTTTTTTTATTGGGAGAAAATATGTCTTTCAGGGGCAAGGTCTGGATGATTGCCATAGCAATGCTGATAGCAATTTGGTCAACGTTTATCGGCATGCTGTGCTGGGGAGTAATGAGCTATTGGAATGGAGGTTGATGTGAGCAAAGAAGGTCAACAGTTTTACTGGTTCGTCATGGATGGGCGAGCAAAGCATACCCCCGATGAAGCGGCTGTATACGAAGCCATTGGAGATCGGGAGCCATCCAAAAATTATCTGAGAGACTGGTCAGGTATGGATGCTGCTTTAGTTCGGGCACCAATTACCAGCAGGGATTCTGATGGCAACGTCCAATGTGGCGCTATGGAATTCGTCAGGACAATAAGGTAACCCCTATAGCTCATTTAAGAGTGGGCTATGTGGGTAATACTGCCCCGAACAGGAGTGGAAGACCTGTTCTGATTAAATCTTTAGTGATTGCCCTTCATTCGTGGAGGGCTTTTTTATGGGAGAGAGGAAAATGGCAAAGCTATACACAGTTGAAAAAGTGCTTTATTTAGCCAGCCAAGAAAGAGGGCTTAATGTTTCTCATACAGAGAAGTCGTCTACAGACTTAAGCGAGAGGGTCGATCTGCTTCTATCGAAAGGCTTCTTGCAATTGGTTGGTGAGGATGACTGCTCAAAATATTACAAAACCACAAAAGAAGGAAAAATTAAGTTACTTAGATTGCAAATTGAGTTCCGAAAAAATAGCGGAAAAAGCATAGATACCCATGAACTTGAGCTAAGCGAATTACTTACTGCATAAGCACCTAAGGGTGCTTTTTTTACGCCCTCATATCAGCGTCCATTCACTGAGTGGGCGGTTATATGACCAACATTCAGGAGAGGATTATGACGGAAACAACAGATTTAGCTTTGCTGGAAATTAAGCCTGAACATGCCCCTACCCTTTACGTCCAAAGCGGACTTGATCCCTACCTAGAGATGATCCGGGAAATGGCAAAGGAAGTGCCAGACGTGACCACTAAGAAAGGCCGGGACCGCATCGGCTCATTGGCTCAGGCAATCAGCCGGAGCAAGACTGCCATTGAGAAGCCGGGGCGAGCTTATCTGAAACATCTGAAAGAAGCCGTTAAGCCTGCGGAGCAGGAATTAAAGCGGTTTGTGGATGAATGCAACGCCCTCCGCGATTCAGTGCTGAAAGTGCGGGATGAATGGGACGCAGAGCAGCAGCGACTGGCAGAGATTGAGGCAATGAATACTGCCCATACCGAAGCGCTGGAAATGAACGAAGCATTCGATAAGGCAGCAGCTGAGAAATTCGAGTCCGATCATGAAATCGCCCTGCTGATGAACGACAAGTTCGACCGTGACCGTGCCGAAGCCGCCCGGCTGGCAGAGCAGCAACGCATTGAGCATGAGCAGCGCATCGCCCGAGAAGCTGAAGAGCGTGTGAAACGTGAGGCAGAGGAAAAGGCCAAGCGTGACCGCGAAGAGGTTGAGCGCCGTGAGCGTGAATTACAGGCCGCAGCCGAGAAAGAAAGACAGGAACGTATCGCCGCAGAGCAACGTGCCGAGCAGCAGCGTATCGAAGCCCAGCAACTGGCAGAGCGTCAGGCGCGTGAAGCACGTGAAAAAGCTGAACGTGAGAAGCAGGAAGCTATCGAGGCCGAGCGCCGCAAAGCCGCCCAAGCTGAACAGGCGCGACTGGCTGAAGAAAAGCGCATCAAGGATGAAGCCGATCGCCGCGCCAAAGATCTCGAGCATCGTCGCAGCATCAACCAAGCCGCAGTATCTGCACTGGTCGCATCCGGCCTGACAGAAGACTGTGCAACAGCCTGTATCAAAGCAATCGCTAAAGGTCAGGTGCCAGCAGTAACCATCAACTACTAATCACACCGGAGTATCGCTAATGGCTACCACCATCGGCGGCGTCATTGGCGCTGCTACCAACCTGTTAAACCACGTTAAATCATTTACCACTACCCAACTGGAGCGCATTCAGAAGTTCGTCAACGATGCTGCACGTCCGGGTCCGGAGGCTTTCGCATGAGATACATCATCCAAGGTGCCGAACTGGTAATCGCATTCAGCGGATCGGTTCACTTCTATCCGAATACGCCAGCCGGCTTTGTGGAAATGGTCAGAGACTTCCGGAGGTCAAAATGAGCCTGAAC
>Ga0157364_1007501_pt1 | contig 11287 bp, 13 predicted proteins | sample AttsexASBM2_FD_111476 | JGI IMG/M metagenome (GOLD analysis project Ga0157364, IMG submission 111476) | Fungus gardens microbial communities from leaf cutter ant in Ribeirão Preto, State of São Paulo, Brazil - Atta sexdens ASBM2 | ecosystem: Host-associated > Fungi > Mycelium > Unclassified ...
CAACACAAATTCAATCATGAGATATTAGCCAACAAAACTTTTACAGTTACTGATGGCCTGATGTCTTGGTTTTTTGTTATTACTTTTGTACATCTCACATATGTGCAGATAGCTCTCATTTGGGGCTTTCCAGTACAACTTGATTTGTGAAAATCAGTCTACTAGTTGTGGAAATACAAGCTCGATAAAGTTTATAACAAGTTTGTTGATGAATTCTTTTTCTTCCTCACTATTCTTGACAAAGCTTGTTTTCTGTTTTGAATAGTTTCTTTCTCAATGATAATGCAGACTAATAAAGAAGTGTGGTTAGATGAACTTCAAAGATCCAGTGTGATTGTGTGATTGTATCAGGTAACAAACATGCTTAGAAGAAGAAACTATCTGTGGGAAAAAATGTGGAAGATGTCAGAAGAGCATGGGAACATTCTCTGATGCATCAATTCTAGGATGATCTTGGCTTCAGTGGATAAGCTATGCTTCTGCTTGTCATGTTAGTCATATTTTGGATGGAAAATATAACAAGAAGTAAACCATTATGTAAGTCAGACTTCTGAGCATGGGCACTCAGAACAGTGTACTACACTAGGTGATTTTCAAGCTAAGAAATTATAAAGTAATTATATATCTTAAATACTAGTACTAAGTTTATCTAAGAATTGGAGGAGATAGATAACTATTCTGGATACTCTAAAGTCCTTGGAAATTAGGTCTAGAGTTCTATGGACATCATAAGGAGTCATGTGATTAAGTAATCTAATATAGAATAAAGCCAGGTTGATCTATACTAGAAGTAGTATGTTGACTGGAAGGAGAATATTTACTTCTGCAGATGTTTTGGGCAGAGTAGAGCTTATGTAATCATTATTTGTAATGTAGTCAGATGTGACAGATATATTTGGATGGTATGTGACAGATTATTAAATTTCTCTGTATTTGCATAGAGAAACATTAGACCTAATACTGAATTTAAATCTTGAGAGTTATTTATGTATTGAGTAGGTACTTGATCTATGGGCAATAATAGTTCTAGATTGAAGCTGTTAGCTATTTCTCTAAGTGTATCCACATGTATTAAATGATGTGGATATGAGAGATTCCAATTGTTATCTTTAATATTGAAATCTCCTGCTATGATTAATGTTGTGGCAACCACTAGTCACAAAGACCAATAGAGACACAATCAATAAATCTCAAAGATGGATATCATTGTGGGAATTACAAGAGAACTCGGCAAGGAGTCTCTGCTGCATTGCTACTCTATTTATATAAATTACAGATGGTCTGTGCTATCAATAATTAACCCTACCCTAAAGCTCATACATCAGCCATGAGTACACTATGTGTATACTATGAGATAGACATGCTGTTAACATGCTTCTTGACATCATCCTTCTTGCCCTTTCCATCAGAGTCTAGGCCTATGACCTTACATTATGTGACATGTCATGTGACCACAGTCACATGCCTCTTCTTCATCAAAAATCAAAAGAAAAGAAATATTAAATTAAGGAAAATAGATAAAAGAAAAAGAAAAATGTTTAGTGTTCAAGTACACTATAACAATTAAGATGTTATTCAAATTTACCTCAGTATCCTCTAGATACTTTAAGGCAGTTTGATAATCATCTGAATAAATGTTAATAATTTAAAAATGAAATAATGTTAATATTCCAATAATTAAAGATGTCTTTCCTTAGCAAAAAACACAACTTGATTAACTTGACATTGATATAGGTAATAGCTCTTGAGTAATCATTATTGTTAATATAATCCAAGAAGAATAGTGAGGTGCTTCTATGATATCTTCTTCTTCAGACATAAAGCTTGAAATTTGTCTGATAATTGACTAAGGAAGTTCTTAAATAAATAAGATATCAAAATTTTTATTGTTTTCTAAAATTGTGTTAGTGAGAAGTCTGCTCTTTTGAACATTCTGTAAGAAAAGTTTTAGTGATTTTATAATCATTATGTTAAAAACGCAAGAAGTGGACTTAAACTTTTCTTATTTTCTTTTTGATTTAATTTCCTTTATTCTATTTTTAGAACTAGGGTTAGGGTTAGGGTGACAAGATCACACTGTCACACAGCAGGTCACATTAGAAGAACATAGAACATTCTGGAAGAGATGATATCATACAACGTGTAGTACACATGGTTATTTAGAGTAGGCTAGAAATAGCTCGCACAGACCATTAGGTATTAGTATATAAGGTAGACAATCTTGTACAGAGTTCTCTATCGAGTTCTCTTGTGTTAACCCAATACAAGATTCTTTTCATTGACTAACTCTAAGGTCTTTGATTTATAACATTAGAACTCGATTCCTTTCTCTTGGGACTGTCCAACACAGGACCCTCTCTAAACTTACTCTATCATCATCCTCAACAGGGAGCAACACAACTCTTTTGTTAAGAAGAACAGCTAGACCCTAGGCTTAAGAGGCATACCAACTAGAAGGAGGAATCCTAGTTGTTTTGTTATACCAAAGCCTACTGGTGCAGTAAAACATGTTACCTTGTGTGGACGTCGCTAGTTAGTTTTTTGAGTAAAAGCCTCATGCTGTGGTGCTTCCTTATAGCTCATCCACACAGAGGAATAGTAGAGTCTCCTATGAGTCCCACCTAGAGTAGGCATTCCCTTCTTAGGGATATTAGTCAGGCATTTTTTAGGGCAGTAGTTAGTAGATAGTGTAGGTGGGACAGGAAGAGGGTCTACTATCACCTATGGAGATTTTGGATTCAGAGTACAAGTCAGAGACCAAGTCCAGTGTAGGATTGGTTCTTTTGGCTCAGAAATCACAACCAATACCACTGCCTCTCACATCACCATCATTATCACCATCACCACCACCACCATACACTATGAGTTAACCTGACTACCCAGCCATCATATGGCAACTTCAGGAGCAAATTGCAGCATTGACAGTACAGGTAGGAGGAGGAGGAGTAGAAAGAAGAATTGGAGGAAACACAGCAGCAGCCACTAAGGTGGCAAAACCACAGACTTTTGATGGGACACCGTTGAAGGTTTCCAGATTTGTAGGAGCATGCAAGTTATATATAAGGATGAGGTTAAGAGAGTCATCAGTAGAGGAACAAATTCAGTGGGTCCTCTCCTATGTGCAGGGAGGATCAGTAGATATTTGGAAAGAAAACATTATGGAAGAATTGGAAACAGGAGAGATAGAATTCGAATCAGCAGGAGAGTTCTTGGCAGAAATTAGGAAAGAGTTTGGAGGAGATGAAGAATCAGTAAATATAGTGGAGCTGAAGAAGATTGAACAGGAAGGAAGAACGATAGAGGAATTTGTGTAATATTTCAAGAGAGTAGCAAGAGAAAGTGGATATGAAGAACGCTTACTGATCAAAGAATTCAAACAGGACATGAATGGGAGCATTAGGAGAAAGTTAATGGAAGTAAAGAACCAACCAGCCACTATTGAGCACTGGTTCAAGAGGGCAATTGCCCTAGATAGGAATTACAAGAAGAGCAAGGGAGAAGAAGAGAGGCTGAGAGGAAAGAAAGAGACCAATAGGGCACCAGCTCCAAGGACAAACCAGCAAGGGGCATTAGGGCAATCGTTACTATAGCCTCAAGTCTAGCCAAGAAGGCAGGAGATGCCTCAACAGTGGGTTCCAATAGGGCCTGCTCCAATGGAAGGAGTAGAGAGGACAAATGCAGCAATGGTGACTCCTCAACAGAGGACAGGGTTTAGAAACCCATATGTCATGGATGTGGATAGGAGGGAGAATAGGAATTGTTATGCATGTGGGGGATTTGGACACTTAGCAAGAAATTGTAGGAACAGGAGAATGGGAATGAATAGGAGAATGGAGGTGGAACAGGACAATAACAGTAATTTAAATGGGGAAGGAGGTCTAGGGAGCACCAACTAGATCTCAGTAGCAATAACAGATTTGCAATGCTTGCTAGGGTAACAGATAATACATCTATGTGTAATCTGGATAAAGGGAATCTGTTAAGAGAAGTTACAGTAAAGATAGGACTGGAAAGGATTGATACACAGGAAGGAATTATGGTAGAAGCATTGTTGAACAGTAGTGTAATGGGATTAGTAATGAGTTCAGAGTTTGCAAGAAAGCAGGAGTTTAAGTTGAAGAAGCTAGATAGGCCCATGTATGTAAGGAATGTGGATGGTTTGCTCAATAAGGAGAGACCAATCGAGCATACAGTAGAGGTAAACATCTACTACCAAGGGCATAGAGAAAGAACAGAGATAGATGTAATTGGAGGACAGAAGTAGACGGTAATCTTGGGGATGCTATGGCTAGCTTGCTATAATCCTGAGATTGACTGGAAAACAGGGGAAGTTAAGATGATGAGGTGTCCAGAAGAATGTGGAAAACAGTGGAGACCAAAGCAGGGAAAACTGGGATGGCAAAAACAAAAAGAGGAAGAAGCAAAAGAAGAAGCAGGAAAAAAGAGAGAAGAAAAAGCAAAAAAACAGGAAAAAAAGAAACCAAAGAAGGAAAGGATGATGGAAGTAAAGAGGATAGCTGAAGAATGGGAAATCTGGGATGAGGAAGAGGAGGCAGCAAAGTCAGAGGCAGAAGCCAAAAAGTTGGTTTCAGAACGATTTCACAGGTGGATCAAGGTATTCAGCAAGAAACAGTCGGAGAGGATGTCCACACGGAAAATCTGGGATCATGCAATCAATATGAAGGAAGGATTTGTGCCAAGGAAGGGGAAGGTGTATCCGTTGTTGAGGGAAGAGAGAAAAGAGGTGCATGAGTTCATTCAAGAACAATTGAGAAAAGGATACATTAGACCCTCAAAGTTACCTCAAATAACACCAGTGTTTTTTGTAGGAAAGAAGGATGGTAAGAAGAGAATGGTTCAGGACTACATATATTTAAACAAATAGACTATTAAGAATAATTATCCCTTGCCTCTAATATCAGACGTAGTAGAAAATATTGGTACAAAAAAAGTATTTACAAAAATGGACTTGAGATGGGGTTACAATAATGTATGGATAAAGAAGGAAGATGAGTGGAAGACAGTGTTCACGACACCTGAGAGGTCATTTGAACCCACTGTCATGTTCTTTGGACTGACCAATTCACCAGCAACTTTCCAAGTGATGATGAACGAGTTACTCAGAGACTTGATTAATACAGGAAAAGTGGTAGCTTTCATAGATAATGTAATAGTGGGAATGGAGATGGAGGAGGGACACAATGAAATAGTGGCAGAAATAATAAAAAGGTTAGAAGAGAACAACTTGTATATAAAGCCAGAGAAGTGTAAGTAGAAGGTTAGGGAGGTAGGGTTTTTAGGGGTTGTCATAGGACCGGACAGGATAAAAATGGAAGAAGAGAAGGTGAAAGGTGTTTTAGACTGGCTGACACCAAAGTGTGTCAAGGACATGTAGAAGTTCTTAGGATTGGTGAATTACTATCGTTGATTCATTGAGGGCTTTGTATCCATAGCTAGGCCTTTACACGATATGGTGAAGAAGGATCAGAAGTAGGACTGGACAGAAAGACAGGAAAAGGTGTTTAGAGAATTGAAGGAGCAGTTCACAAAAGAACCAGTGTTAGCAGCACCAGATTTAGATAAAAAAATGAGGATGGAAGTAGATGCGTCGGATTATACTACAGGAGGGGTGTTATTGATGGAGTGTGAAGATGGATTATGGAGACTAGTGGCATTCCTTTCTAAATCATTAAATGAAATGGAGAGGAATTATGAGATTCATGACAAGGAGATGTTGGCGATCATAAGGGGGTTAGAAAACTAGAGACATTTGTTAGAGAGCACATGTTTCAAGTTCGAGATTTGACTTCACACTAAAGCATGTTCCAGAAACAAAAATAGTGAAGGTGGATGGACTTAGTAGATGATTAGACTGGAAAATAGGAGTAGAAAATGACAATGATAATCAAGTATTTATTAAGGACAACTAGATTCATAGTCTACAAGAAGTAGTAGTAGATGGACTCAAAGTAGAAATATTAGAAAAAATAAAAAAAGCTAGAAGTAAGGATGAAGACATAGTTAGGGTAGTAGAGGAGATAAAAAAGGCAAAAGTAAAAGAGTTACAAGAGAATGAATGGCAGATAGAAGGAGATTTGGTGTTGAAGGAAGGAAAGGTGTATATGCTGAAGGACGAGAAGTTGAGGGTAGAGATAATCTGGTGGTATCACGATGTACTGGCAGCAGGACATAGAAGATGATGGAAGACAGTAGAACTGGTCACTAGGAATTATTGGTGGCTAGGAGTAATGAGGGATATGGGACGATATGTAGAAGGGTGCAATTTGTGTCAGAGGATGAAGAATAGGATGGAAGAGGTGGCAGGGAAGTGAAAGCTAAGTGAGGTACTAGAGAAACTATGGACTCATCTAACAGTAGACTTTATCACGAAGTTACTGATAGTAGCTGGGAAAGATGCAATCCTGGTAGTCTGTGATAGATTGTCAAAAATGACGTATTTTGTAGCAACTACAGAAGGAACATTGGCAGAAGGACTAGCAAGGTTGTTTAGGGATAATGTGTGGAAATTGCATAGATTACCAAAGAGCGTGGTGTTGGATAGGAGACTGCAGTTTGTGGCAGAGTTGATGAAAGAGTTGAATAGGATGCTTGTTATAAACTTAAATCCTTAGAGTGGGATGAAAGAACAACTCTTATATTGAGTAACATAAGAGAACTCGATAGAGATCCCTTTACAAAGTAGTCTACCTTATATACTACTACCAATGGTCCATGCTCACTACTGTGCACCCTACCCTAAACGATCATGTGTAGAGCCTAAGGCCAGCATATGTTGTCCATGCTATATGATGTCACTTGTTTTAGAATCTTCTACTAAATTCTCCTATGTCTCATGATCTGTCTTGTGACTACACCATCAAGTTGTGACTGATGTGACAGCATGACCAATCAACCCTAACCCTAGTTGTTCTACAAATAGAAAATAGAAAAATAAATCGAAAAGAAAAATGAAAATGAAAAGAAAAGAAAAGAAGTCAAGTCCACTTTTTTCGATCTTGACAATGCTGGGAATAGAAACAAGGTTGTTGATAGCATTCCACCCATAGACAGATGGGCAGACGGAATGAATGAACCAAGAGTTGGAATAGTACTTGAGGTTCTTTGTGGATCATAGACAGAAGGATTGGCTGGAGTGGTTGGTGTCAGCAGAGTTTGTGGTGAACAACAAGGTTTATACAGCAACTAAGGTTTTGCCTTTTATGGCAAATTATTGAAGAGAATTGAGAATGGGAGGAGATATAAGAAAGAAAGGAAAGGTAGAAAGTGTGATGGAGTTTGTGGAAAGGATGAAGAAAGTACATGAGGAAGTGGGGGTGGCGTTAAAGAAGATGCAAGAAGATATGAAGAGGTAGACAGATAGGAGAAGAAAAGAGACCAAGAATTGAAAGAAGGGAGATAGAGTAATGTTGAGTACCAAAGACTTAGTATTCAAAGAGAGACCAGTGAGGAAATTAGTGGACCAATATGTAGGTCCATATACAATCGAGGAGGTGATATTCACCAATGCAGTCAAACTATGATTGCTAACCTCAATAAGGATCTATCCAGTTATGAACGTCAGTCGAATAGTATAATACAAAAAACAAGTAGGAGGGCAGAAAAAAGAAGAAGGAAAACCAATTGAGGTAAAGGGAGTCGAAGAGTGGGAGGTGGAAAAAATATTAAATAAAAGAAAAATAAGAGGAGTAGATAAGCACTTGGTGCGATGGAAGGAATTTACAGCAGAAAGCAACACATGGGAAAAGGGAGAAGATTTAGGAAATGTAAGAGAAGCATTGGAAGAATTCAAAAGAAGAATGAATGCAGAAGTAAGAAGGCAAGAAAAGATAGATATGGCAGAGAAAAAGGACTTCAGGAGAGGTGAGTTACCAGAGAAATTTACAGCAAAAATGTTATATGGATGGAATGATAGAAAGTTTGAAGAGGAGTATCTGAGGAAGTTGGAGAGGAACTAGCAAAAATGGAAGTCAGTTTCTCCAGAGGAGAAACCTTGAAGGGGGGGTAATGTTAAAAACGCAAGAAGTAGACTTTAACTTTTCTTATTTTCTTTTCTCATTTCTATTTTCTTTTTGATTTAATTTCCTTTATTCTATTTTTAGAACTAGGGTTAGGGTTAGGGTGACAAGATCACACTGTCACACAGCAGGTCACATTAGAAGAATATAGAACATTCTGGAAGAGATGATATCATACAACATGTAGTACACATGGTTATTTAGAGTAGGCTAGAAATAGCTCGCACAAACTATTAGGTATTAGTATATAAGGTAGACAATCTTGTACAGAGTTCTCTATCGAGTTCTCTTGTATTAACCCAATACAAGATTCTTTTCATTGACTAACTCTAAGGTCTTTGATTTATAACACATTGTTTATCTCTGCCCATAGATGAGTGAATTGAGTTAGCTCTAATTTCTTGGAGCTTCTGAGACTTCTTCATGTGCCAATCTCTGTTAAATCTATGCTTCCAGAATGGACAACTAGAACTATCCACCTGATGTTTCCTCTTACAATTGAGAATGAATAAGTACATAGCTCTCCTTTTTTTGTTTCAAGTCTGGGAAGATTTGTTTGCCTTACAACACTACACCATTTCCCTGTGATGTTCAATTTTATAAGATCCATTGCATTTCTAGCATTTGGAACTGTGAATATAGCAAGCAAAACTGATATGACCTCACTTCTAACAATTCTTGCACTGAGAAATACCAGAATTCATATTGGTTCCTCTAATAGTAGCAATATGATGTCCTATATTAAAATATCTATTAATAAGATCTTTAGCTTTCATATCATTTTGAGAATCCCAGGTATTGATCCAAATGACAGGCATATTAGATTTGGGAGATGTCTTGATGATGTGTGAATGTGATGCTAAAATTATGTCATTAAAAATGTGTATGTCTTTAATTACCTCTTTTATTACATCAGAGGTAATAAGCAAGTTAGTGTTTTTTAAAAAGTAGGATACTTCTAGAATTTTGAGGTATAACTTGGATTGGAGAAGACAGGGGCTCATAATATTATTTGAATCAATATTGTCTAGCTCTTTAACATATCTCTCAACTACATTCAAGTCAGAGAAAGCCAGTGCTTCATTAGTAGTGATAATAACTCCTCTGATGTGGAAATGAATATAGTCAGCAGAGACATCAGATTTTGCATTTTTAAGAAGTCTGTTGATATTTGCAATATGAGCATTGGCTTGTGTAACAATGGCTTCCAAGTTATTAGTGCTCATAGGAATAATTATTTGCTTCTTAGAGAGGCCTTTGGTAGTTATATTAATTTTAGGTTTTCCTCCCTTTATTCCTTTGTTGTTTATGACATTGTGAATTTCAATGATCTTGTTGTTTGGTAGTTCTGGGAAAGTGTTCTTAATCTTGATAATGTCCTCAATGTCTTTTTTAGATATCTAAGTATATAATCAGTTGTTCAAATTGGCTTGTGACTTTCTGTTTGATTTTGACACTTAATTCTTTTTGAAGAATTTAGATTTAGCCAAAATACTTTTGCTAGGTTTCAGTAGAATGGATAGGGAAATTCTTGAAATATTAGCCTGTTTACTTTTAATGGGAATTAGAGTTTGTGTTGGTTTCTTATTAAATTGAGAAGATACACATTGTCTAAATGTTATATCTTTATCATTAGCAGTTAGCCTGTTCCAGCTAGATCTATATATAGCAGAGATAAATTCTCAAGCCATAAAACCAAAATCTGCAATTTGAGAAATGTCTTTGGTAATTCTATTATCTAAAGGTTACTGTTTGGTGAAGGCAGCCTGTCAGAATTAAAGATGGTGGACTCTATTTTATTTTATTTTCCTTCTCATTTCTATTTTCTATTTTATTTATTTTTTATTTTGGACTTAGAGTTAGAGGTTAGTATGATATTATATATGATAATCATAAACTGTCACACATATGTCACATGTCACAGTCACATAGTCACATATTGCAAAAGAATTAGAAGATTCTGGAACAATGATATTATCCTATATGTCAATGGCATATAATACACATAGCCTTTAGGATAGGCTAAGATTAGTGTAGCATAGACCAGTAGTCTAGCATATATAAAGTAGACACTTTGTACTTGGAACTCTATCAAGTTCTCTTGTGTTAACCCTAATATAAGATTCTTTTTTTATCTTAAACACTTTGAGACTTAAGTTGTAACATAGCCATTCTAAGAAGGGAATATACAATATTTTTTGCATCACCAATTAAGTATTCATCAGTACCAAACAATAAAATTGGAGCAAAGTTGCCATCCCACACCTATAGATTAGCAGATTTGTTATTCTGATATATAATTACTAAGGGTTCTAGTTCTGGAGAAAACAACATGTTATTAATATCATTGCTATGAGATACATACATGGGGTTGTCTGCATGTTCCAAAGGCACAGTTTCTAAGGAGTATAGGAAAGAGCAGGTTCTTGAGACTCTACCTTCTCTACTTATTCTGTCTATGTCAAGTTTGCAAACTAAGCTTATATGTATTCTACATAATCTATAGAGGAAGTAACAGAATTAACAGATATTTCTCTTGAGCTCTAATAGCTTAGAGAAGGAGATGGAGAACATCCTCTAGGTAGATTGACTTTAATATCCATTGGCTGCTGTTTAGACAAGAAGAACTGGTTAGTTTGGAATATGGGGATAAAATGATTCAATATATTTGCTAATTCTCTTTTGAGCACTACCATATAAGATGGTGGTAAGAGAAGTGTAGCCCAAGTATTGGCTAGTAGTTGAAATAGGAGAAATAAAAAATAGATAAAAATAGAGATTTATTTGTTACCTCATGACTTCACACCTCATCTAATACTAACAACCCTTAGGAATCACTCTGATAACTGAGAAGTCACATAGTGAACTGTAGACAACTGTAAATGACTAAGAATATGTCCACAGGAAGTACATGTAATTATTACAACCTTTAAGCTGTTGTGGCAACCACTAGACACAAAGTCCAATAGCAGCACAAGATAGCAAATCTCTTAAGATGGATATAAAGTGGGAAGTTTACAAGGGAACTCGACAAGGAGTCTCTACTAAATTAGAGTCCTATATATATGTTTTACATGTGGTCCATGCTAACAATAATTAAACCTGCCCTCATGTCCATGCTTTATCCTCATTGTTACAACTCAAAGACCTTAGGGTTGGTCAATGGGAAGAACCTTGTATTGGGTTAACACAAGAGAACTCGATAGAGAGCTCTGTACAGAATAGTCTACCTTATATACCTAGGACCCATG
>Ga0157364_1007502_pt1 | contig 11285 bp, 13 predicted proteins | sample AttsexASBM2_FD_111476 | JGI IMG/M metagenome (GOLD analysis project Ga0157364, IMG submission 111476) | Fungus gardens microbial communities from leaf cutter ant in Ribeirão Preto, State of São Paulo, Brazil - Atta sexdens ASBM2 | ecosystem: Host-associated > Fungi > Mycelium > Unclassified ...
AATATATATATATATATATATATATATATATATATATATATATATGTACGTATATATAATTTTTATTTAGTTATTTATTTATTTATTCATTTATTTATTTATTTACTTATTTATTTATATGTGTATATATATTGAGAGGAAAGGAAAAACGTGACGTGCCGGATTTTTTCTTTATTATAATTACTCAGTCTTTCAATTCAAAAGCATAGATGGATTCTTCTCTCGGGGAGAGAAGAGGATAAATACAAGATTCTAGTTTAGTCTCAGTTTCGTTCTTATGCTCTTATAATTCGAGATCTGGAGCGCTAGAATTTACATCTCTAGTTTTATTCCTTCCTAAATGTAATAAAAGTTGAATAAGTGAATCCTATACAATTCCCAGTAGATACACCGACCAATCGTACACAGTGTGTAGAGCGTATCCATATACGAATGTGTCTAATAGCAGCTTGATAACTCTAGCAATTACAATAGATATATCCCGATTAATCCAACGCTGATATTGTCAAAGATTAAAAATTTATTCCAGAATTTTTCCCAAACGGAGATAGTGATTCTTTCTATCGATTCGTCTATGAGATTAAAGAGTGATCCTCCATTTATTATGGTTGAGCGTTCTAATATGCCTTTTGCAATGGTATTGAGGATTGCAGGTCCGTGGGGAACATTATGTGATCCTTGAGTTCCTTCAGATCGCTTTGTGAATATTCCACTGATCGCTAGTTCTCCTGGGCTGATGTATTTCCATGTTGGTTAGTTGAAGGCTTCATAATGATGAGTAGTAACGTCTCCACCGGTTTAGGCATAATTTTATATCATGAATTTCTCAAAAGATACATGGTAGGTGCAAAAGAAGGTAATCTGAGTTCCGTGACATATTAATACATGTGTTTGTGGGATCAGAAAATATGTTTTCTCGTATTCCTGGAAACTGCTCGTAACATTCTGTGGTTCGAGCTAATTTTACTTCGACCGGTACACATTTTACCATATGAATTACTTCTCCTGCCAAAAGTGCCATACATCCAGGTCCCTTCATAAAATGGTACGCGAAAACGTCAAGTGATCTAGCGCCTGGTTAATGTAATCTACATCATACGATATTTAAGTTGACATTGTTGCAATAATATATTTCTATACAGTTGATTAATCTATACAGTTGAGTACGAACGTGTCTTTCTATGTATACGAATTTTGAATTTACATATATGAAGATATCGATGTTTATTGCAATTAAAGCCCTTTTGAAAACGTTGTTTCGAAAATTATTACTTTTGGATGTCCGGTAAGTGTATGTCCACAGATGGTATATGTTTCAGTGCTGGTTAAAGAGAGAATCATATTTGTTGTGGTTATTGAGTAGATTGTGTTCGCTCATTGGTCAAGTATTTTATTAGTGTATCCATTATATAATACGCTATAATCGGAAGCTCTGCAATGATCGACAGATACAGGATCCCCTCCTTCTATGCAATGAGTGGAACTTAGTTCACAGATTACTCCTGACCTGAGGAGTAACGGTTTGTGTTTACGATGTTGTGTCCGAACATCGACGATGTAATCTTGTAAGGTAATTTTGAGACTGCCCAATGATATTTTTTCAATTTCCATAAGGATCGGAATAAGCATTGCCCCTACGGTACGGAATAAGCATATACCGTTATTAACATGTTTGGTCAAAACTATTGGACATGATGCAGTCTGATTAGATAGCAGACCTGTTATGTGAGTTCCGGCTATTTCGAAGCTTCCATAAGTGTGCATGCGTCGACATGCATTTCGAGATACATCGGCTATGTATGAGAATTGCCCATTATATATTATACATCCATCATATATGAAAACATCCCGCATCTTTTTATTGTACGATTTATTTCAATTTTACGTTGTATTACTTTCATAGATTTAAAATCGTTAAGTTGGAGTACTTGTATATAGACTTTGCTAGAGTTTACATTCTGTGGGGAAATATCCTTCTTCGACGTTTATTAATAATAACGTAAATTCGCTGCTGCGGAGTCACAGTCGTATCCTATTATTCCATAAGTTCCTTGAATCCATATTATTAATATAAATATGACAGTTATTCCTTTGAGGCAGTAATCCATTATCTGAAATATCGATTTGATTTGTTATTATTATGAACTGATCTAATGTGAGATCTAATGTGATCTAATGTGAGAAATTCGCAAGAGATTGGGATAAACAATGCGACTATTTTTCTTTATTTTAATTTTAATATTATTTCTGTTTAAAATTTCCAAGACTTCATGAGGTCCAATATTGATCTTCAAATTTTCCGGGTTTCAGCCCCTTTAATAAAAATATATGATCTCCATGCTTGAATTTCTATTATTTTTCTTGTCATAATTTTTCAATTTAACTTTAGCTTTTACGACGTTTTCACGAGCACTTGTTTGGATTGCATGGAGCTGTGTAATTAAATTTATTAGATAATCGTAATTAGCTAATTTTTTCAGAGTCTTCAGGGTTTAAGAGCTTATTTGGTACTCTTGCTATTTTATCGAACACTATTCATATGGAATGTATGTTTCGTAGCCTCGTGAACACTAGTGTTGTAATTAAACATGGCTAAGTCGATCCATCTGTCCCATTGTTTCTGCTCATTTGCGTTTGTTTCAAGTATTCTCCTAATATGTGATGTGATTGTTTTAAGAATCCATTTGATTGAGGGTGAAATACAGTTGTACGGAATTTGCTATCTTTTTTTTTTTTGCTGAAATAAAATTCCTCCCTTAATTTGTTAATAGCTTTAGACGCTCCCAATATGCAAATAAATCTGTCGACAAAGGCTTCTACTATTGTTTCTGATGTTTGATCCGATAGAAGTATTCCCAAAATTTAGTTAACTAGTCTTGCAGGGTTAAAATATATTCGTTGCCTCTTTCCTTTTAGAGATCCTACGATATCCATGGCTACTTTATCAAAAGACGATCCTTGGTGTATCGGTGATAAGGTTGTTTGGTTTTTACTCTAGGTTTTTTAATTGACATTGTAAACATTGTTATATATATCATTGAATATCGAACTTTAGATTTTTTCAGTATTTATGTTTTATTCTGTTATGTCTTTGTGACACCTTGATGTCCTCCCATAGGTAAACAATGCATTTTTCCGATTATTGTAGATCGAAGATCTTTGGGGGAGAGGAGATATTTAACTAATCCATTGTATAAAATTAATTTGGTTGTTGAATCCACAAAAACTAATTGCAATGCGGTTTTGATATTGTTTCATGGCACATTGTTAACATAATCGATTTTAGCAAGTTTCTAAATTTAAATTTTTAGTGATAAATCTTTTATTACGGCAGAAATCTGGGTGAGGGTTATCGTCGGTCCCTCATGTTGTCCTTCGCTGTTAGGCAAGGCTAAATGGTAGTGTTTTTTGTATTTTACGACTTTACCTAGAGCGAGGTCTCTTAAGCGAGGGTTCTCGTTTCTTTCAAATAGTTTTTATGAATCTCAGGTCTCTATTGGTGTCGACGAAATATGCAACGTTATCTTTTCGCAAAAATAATAGTTCGCGAGAATTGAGAATATTGTTTTTGATTATTTGATCGTTGACAATAATAGATCTTGTTTTTCTTTTTGATTTTTGGATTTTATGTTCTTTTTCAAATTTTTTCTTGATTTTCCTCTGCACTATTACTTTTTGCATCGTCTTCTCCGTTCAATGAATCTATCTTTTATTCTTTCAGTTTCATTCTCTTGTTGTGGGAAATCTCTGGGTGGCTTATTCTGCTGGGCATCCCTATTTTTTGCTGTTTGGCTTCGAGTCTGCATTTTGTTATCTCGGAGAATATTGCGCATTGTAGCTTTTTCCAGTTAGTTCATAGTTCGTGTGACTCTTCTGTCTCTTCCTGTGTAAAAGATGTTGAATCCATACCCTCCTCAGGTGGATAATCGTTTGGTGGTAATAAGTTTTCAAGTGGTTTGTCATCTGTCAAATATAATTTAAAATCCTCGTCCTCTTCATCCTCCTCATCTGATTCTTCTAGCATTTTAGAAATCATTTCTGTATTTGAGTCATTAGGGTTCAAAAGTTTGTGGTGATTAATTATATTGTATTATAATTCGCTTCTTCAAGATCTACGATTTCGTGATAATGCATTGGCATTTACATTAGTCTTACCTACTTTGTATATATCGTAATCGTATTCAGCTAATTTTAATCTCATCGTAGTATTCGCATGTTTGTATCCTGTGCATTTTTAAACCAGAGAAGAGGTTTGTGGTCTGTAACAAAGTAAATTTCCGTCCATATAAATAAGATTTAAAATGCTTGACGCAATACACTATGGCTAAAGCTTCTTTCTCATAAGTGTATTTTATTTCGTTTTCCGTTAGAGTTTGCGAAGCATATGCTATTGGTTGATCTTTATTTATTTCTCTTTGTGATAGGATGCCTCCAATTGCTATTCCGGAAGCATTAGTAATTAATATAAAAGGTTTAGAAAAGTCGGGGTATTGTAAGACAGATTTTTCGCACAATTTCTCTTTTAATACTTAGAAGTATTCTTCTTAATTCATCGTCCATTCAAATTAAGTGTCATTTTTTAACAAATTAGTGAGGGGTTTGGTTAATTTCGAAAATTTTGATATAAATCTTCGATAATATCCAGTTAATCCAAGAAATTGTTTGATATTTTTCGGCGTTTTAGGTCTTGCCTTACAGCCTCTAATTTTTTTGGATCGGGTTTAACTCCATCTTAATTAATTACATACCTTAAATAAGTGACTTCAATTTTCAAGAATTTGCATTCGGGCTGCAATTTTAAATCAGCTTTGTGTAACCGTTCCATCAACAAATTATACTTTCTTTCGTGTTCTTCTAATGAAGCAGCGTAGATGACAATGTCATCCATATACATAAATAATTCTTCGCCTTGCAATAGTATTTGATAGTACTAAATCTATTAATCGTTGAAAGGTGGCGGGTGCATTTTTTAATCCGAAAGGTATTCGATCAAATTCATAATGACCGAAAGGAGTTGTAAATGCAATTTTATGACTATCTGCAGGATCCATCTTTATTTGATGAAATCCAGTTGCTAAGTCACATACTGAGAAATATTGTGCTCCGCCTAATTAATCCAAAATGTCGATAATGTTAGGTAATGGGTATGCGTCTCCGATAGTTTTTTTGTTTAAGGTTCAGAAATCTAATACCATTTTCCATCATTTATTTCCTTTTGTATTTTCCTTTTTGGGAACTATCCATATAAGCATATGGTGACTGAGAAGGTTTTTACGATTCTTTCTTCTAACCATTCTTCTACCTGTTTATTTTTTCCTTATGAATTTGCGGGAATCTATATTGTCGCGTATTTATGGGTCGATCATCCGTTATTTGGTGTAATATATTTGTTGCTGACAACTTCTTTCCAGAGATGTGAAATCTATCCTGGCTGTCAGTCATAAGTTTTGTACTTGTTTTTTCCTGGTATCTCAAATGCTCTAAACAACTCGCAACAATTCTGTAATTTCCGAGTCTATCCCGTCCGATTTCTTCCGATACAACTAAGCATTCGCATGAAATATTTTTCGTAGGTTCTTTGAACTTTCCTGTTCCTTGTGTTTTGACTTGCGTTTGCTCATTGAATTTATCTATCATTTCTTAAGATCGATTTTGTGTAGACGCTAGGATTTTTGAAAATGGTTTATTTTCCTTGGAATTACGAACATTTATACAAGGATTATTGATTGCATTCTTTCTAGAAGTTCATCGACAGTAACATGAGAGGAATCATTTTGATGATTATTATTTTTTGCGAGCATTCCAATCCTTATAATTTAAATTTTTTGAGAATGGAGCTCTTTTCTTTTGGCTCCGTTTGATAGAATTGAGTCGCATTGTATAGCGAGATTTGGTTATTTATCTCCTTGCAATCGACAGAATTTAACAGGAAAGTATGGAAATTTTCCTCTGCATTTTCTGGATTATTTAAATTTTCAGGAGAGGTTTGATAACTTCCCTCTCCAAGAATTTTAAATTCTAGGATTTCGGGTTCGGAAGAGATGTGGAAATCTTCTCTTCGATGAATATTTGGAATAGAATTTTTTTTTGATTCTTTAATTCCTCTCATTAATTCATTCTCGTCAAATACCTCAAATTTTTCATTTATTTTTCTGTTGCTCTTGTCTCCTGTCATAATGACTATATCTCCGTTCGTAATTCCGTCATTATTGTTATTTGAATTGGCATCATTACTAAAAATCTTCGAAATGAATTTGGATATCCCTTGGATGGATAAAATGACTTTGTGCATTTGCAATTTCATTTTGATTATCACACATTTGCTTGAGCTATCGTTGTCAAATCATTCAAAGATTTGAGGCGCAAGGTTGGTACCTCAACTTCTTCGTCTAGCGTGCTAATGACGTTCAAATATGCTTTTCCAGAAACATTTTCTACTATCATATCTCCTAGGTAAATTCCATGTGCTATTTTTAATTTTGGTACACATCCTACTTTTATCTCCGGATTTCCTATTCTCACATAAAGATTTTGATCGTGGTGCGATGATGATCTTTGGTGAAAAGAAAGGTATATTTAGATTAAAAGAAAGATATTAACTCCTGATACATCTAAATATCTCTTCGCGTAATCAATTTTCGACGAAGTCTGTTTGAAGAAATCATTACCTAATATTCCGGATTGTGAGATTGGAAAATCACCTGATATGATATGGAAAGTAACACTTTCTCCAAAGAAGGGTAAAATTAATTTTCTCAGCATATAAATGGGATATTTGTTCATGCCATTTAATTTTAGAATATTATTATAATTGACAATACTGTTCTTAAGTACAAAGTTTTCCTTGATTATGTTTGACCCGGAACCGATATCTAATATAAAAGTTATGGTGTTCACTCACAAAAGTTTACCTGAACGATAGGTACGCGTGTCAAGGGTTACAGTTACGGAACATATTTCTAACACATTTTTGGCTACTGGATCTTTTTTGATGTCTCACAGTGAGATTCGCTCGGACCCCTGTGTCATACTCCGACTTCGAGGGATCGCCGGTTTCCCTGTTCATTTATTTTTCTTCAGTTATTGCTTGCGATTCGTAATTCACAAGAATTACGAGAAGTTCTTGTTCTTTACAGTACTGGCAGAATAATGAGTCGCTGCAGCGTTTTGCCCTATCTTAGATCGACAATCTTTAGCATTATGCCAGACATGTTATAGATTTGACAGACAATTTTTATTTTATTAACTGCATTACATATTGTTCATTCTGTTTTTTCCAGCAGTTATTAGCTGAATAACTTGGTTCCTCACACCACTGACGGATTACAGAAGATTTATTCTGATTATTGTTATTATTAGTTCGAACTTTTAGTTATGCCCTAGATCTAGAGCATATTTGACAAATAATATTATTTCCCTGTAAAATATTAATGGATTATCGTACTTGAGGGTCGCGACATTTGTCAGCGCTGTGTCAGCGTTTTTTGCAGACTTGACATATTAAAATCTCTGTTCCAAAATTAATTAATTTTTTACAATTTGAAACTAAATGTCCTTCTTTATAACAAATCTAATAGGTTTCCCATAATTTATTCGTATTTAGCATTTTACTCGTACTTTCTTGATTCTGTGGTAAATCTGTCGAATGAAGTTCTCTTTCTATTCTATAATGTTACCGTTTCTTGAATTCCTAAATTTCTTGTTATTTGCTTAATTTCTGGCTTTAATCCTCTAATAAAACACTTGTCTTTTTCTAAACATGATTTAACTTTGATCGGAAAGGGCATTTCCCGAAATTTTATGGGCTTCCATTATTTGTTTTCCTAAAATCTTTACCCGATTCGCGTGTGTTATGTGATTACATCCTCCTCATTCTGTTGATAAATACGCCCCAACTCGCCTTGCAGCTGGTATATATTTTTTGAAGCGCCATAAACTTGTTTTAAATATTTGATTAATTGTGCCACATTGTTAAAGTCCTGATCTTGTATAGTGCGACGCGCTTCATCTACAATTCTCATCCTTATGATTTTTGTGAATTGCGATTCAGCTTTATCTGGTAACACGATTATCGAGGGATGCTTCTCGCATCCCTCAATAAAGTAGTTTAAAGGGATGTTTTTGCCGTTAAAAAAGGATACGATTTCGACAGCATATTTTAAGGTAGCAAATAAATTTTGATGCGTCATTGTTCCGTCAGGAACATCTCCTCGATTTAGGAACGGCCACAACTTTTTTACGTTTACTCTTAGATGTAATATCATCAAATTCGCGGGTTGAATGGTTATGTTCTCTGAGTCAGCGGAAGCACAAGAGTTTTAGAATTATCGTTTCACATTTAGAATCGGAAGATTTGAGGGGAATATGTAGTGTATTCTGTGTACTCGACTTTACTTATTTAGATTTTCTATAGCAGTTTTAAAAAGGCTTTCTACTTCAAATATATCACCAGAATTTCTCGTATTCATTCCCGTTTCCTAAGCTCGCACTTGTATCCCGGACGAGTCCCCAAAAATTCATTTGGTTTGTTACTCTTGGAAGTTTAGTCGAGACAATGAGGGAGAAGAATGGAGAAGATATGGAAGGACTGCTAGACTCAATCTCAGATATACGCGCGGAGGAGAACATCTGTGAGAAGCACATACCTTTTCGATTCCAGAATATGTCCTGAAGGGACGCTATGACACTGTTCCGATGGACAGTGCGAACGTCGGCCAAACTTTTTGAATCACTTAATCCTTTTAATCCTGGACTGGACCTCGTGCGATCTCAGGTATTTAGAGAGAAAGGAATGCGAGTGGTGATTTAAATAAATGGAAAGGGGGGATTTTCATTTATAATATAACGATCTGGTCAGCGAGGGCGAGGTCCATCGACGAAATCAGGTGACAGTCAGAAGGTGCCAGGTCTGATGAGTAAGCGGGATGGGGTAGCACTTCCCAGTTGAGTGTCTCCAAGTAGTTTTGGACCATTGTTGATGTGTGCGATGATGCGTTGTCGTGGAGGAAAATCAGCTTGTCATGTCTTTTCCGATAATGCCTTTTTTCACGCAGAGCACGGTGCAATTTGATCAGTTGCTGGTGGTAGCGGTGAGTATTAACAGTTTCACCAGATTTTAACAGCTCGTAGTAGATGACATCCTCCTGATCCTACCAAAAGCACAACATCGTCTTCCGTCCGAAGCGATTTGGTCTTGAGGAAGATGTTGATGATTGGGCGGGATCAACTCAATATTTCTTGCGTTTAGGATTCTGAAAATAAATCCACTTTTCATCGCCTGTCACAATCCAATGCAGGAACGACTTTCATTTTTGTCTGGCAAGTAGAATTTGGCATGTGTTTTGACGTCGCTCCATCTGCCTATCGTTCAGTTCATGCGGCACCCATTTTCTGATCTTTTGAACCTTCCCTATGGCATGTAGCTGCATGGAAATGGCTGCTTGAGAAACACCCAATTGCTCGGCAAGCATTTTTTGCGATTGGGTATCGTCCTCGTCCAAAAGAGTTTGCAATTGACAGTTCTCAATCTTTCTGGGCCGATTTTCACGCTTCTTGTCACTCAGGTCAAAATTGTCGTCATTGAACCGGCGAAACCAATCTCTGCACGTTGTTTCCGATAAAGCATTGTCGCCATAGACCTCCACAAGCATTCGATACGATTCGGCAGCCGATTTCTTCAAATTGAAACAGAAAAGCAAAGCTTCCCGCATATGCTTTTTTTTTAGCAAAAAACTAGACATGATTGCGAAAGAAAAAATGTATGAAATGTATGTAAAAAATGTATGTTGTATGAAATTGCTGATGATGTGCACTGGTTAATGTTGACAGATGTCAAACACATAAAAAAAAGTGTGTTGTGCAGGGTAGCTTTGTATGTTCACTAATGCCACCTATGAGCAAACAGCGGATTTAAGCTTATACACTCCCCTATATTTATTTAAAAAAATTTAAATTTATGATGAATAATTGTACATGTATTTATAAAAATATATATAAAAAATATCTTATCATTATTGGTGTTGGATTATTTGGATATATCCATTATTGGATTACAAGCACTTGTTTAATATGGCCGACTTAATATGAGCTATGAAGATGTGAGTGTGTGTGAGTATGTGCGCGTGCGTGAATGTGTACATGAGAAGAGAAAATAGGTTATTGGATATTGGAGGCGAGGAAGATGGTACAGGAGCACATCGGGATAAGGGGTTTGTAGAAGACAATGAGGTTCTCAGAGATGTGGACTGTAACTATTCTGTCCCCTTCATTGGAGGAGGACGAATACAATCTAAAAAGTCGATTAGTACGTGATCGGCCTGATAAGGAAGAGAGATGGTCTAAGAGAGGAGAGAGAGGAAATTCTTCTTCGAAAGGAGGAAAGAGTGGGAATCGTTCTTCAAGAGGAAGAGGGGAATAATTTAGAATTTCCTGAATGGTGGGATCGATGACAGGGAGAGAAGTGAGGTCTAATGGTTGCGATCGAAAACTGGCAATATATCGGTGAAGTCGTCGATTGATTATGGCGGGATGATTGTGGCTTGACGATTGTGCGGACGGTTTCGTCTACTCCTCCTCACGTAAGGGGTTCGTTCCTGTTTTTTAATAGCTATGAGCACATAACAGAAGGGGCAAAATATATATATTGGGAGTACAAATTAGTTCGATCCGTTTTTTTGTGTTCAAAGATGCATTTATTTCAAAACAAAATGAATGAACAGAACAATTAAAGTATTGTACATCGCTGCCTACTATTTTTTCCCTTCTCTCAAGAAATTTTCGAATTCCATCTCGAAAAAATGACTCGTCTTTGGAGGCGATTTTGGAGCCAATTTTCGATATCTGTGAAAGAAGTGAATCAGTGACTTGCTGCATCTTTCGAAACAACCAGCAACCAGAAGGAGTAATGTCCGGAGAATACAGCAGGTGCGGTAAACCATCCCATATGAGCGTTTCCAAATATTTTTTTATGACTTTAGCGACATGAGCCCGAGCGTTGTCATGAAGAAGAATAACTTTATCATATTTTTGTTCGTATTACGGCCGTTTTTTTCGCAATGCACGGCTCAAACGAATTAATTGTAGCTGATACCGATCGCTCGTAATGGAATCGCCAGGTTTCAGCAGCTTATAATAAACAAGTTCTTTTTGGTCCTACTAGATACAGAGCAAGATCTTCGAACCATGAATGTTCGACCGTGATATTGATGTTGAGGTCGATGGCAACGATTGACCGGGCTTAGCGTAGTATTTTTTCTTCTTGGGGTTGACGTAGAATATCCATTTCT
>Ga0157364_1007503_pt1 | contig 11285 bp, 6 predicted proteins | sample AttsexASBM2_FD_111476 | JGI IMG/M metagenome (GOLD analysis project Ga0157364, IMG submission 111476) | Fungus gardens microbial communities from leaf cutter ant in Ribeirão Preto, State of São Paulo, Brazil - Atta sexdens ASBM2 | ecosystem: Host-associated > Fungi > Mycelium > Unclassified ...
AATCATCCTTATGATATTAGAAATGTAATGACATTTGTTACAATTTATACTTATTTACAATAGAGCATGATGTATAAATATCATTATATTTTTGCAAAATAAAAAAATATATAACTTTTTAATTTCTTTTATTAGTCTGAATTCAAACCCATGTGGGCTAGATAATAGATTATCTTCAGTTATATGATAATTATGACGTTATCATCTCAAAATATTTTAATAATACTTCAATCAAACATCTTTCTTTAAATTGACGAAAAATGACCTGAAGTAAATAGACCTGTTTTATAAGTTTTGAAAAACGTATGTTACGTTGAAATAGTTTATGCAAAAGTAAAAAAAAATAGTGGATTCAAAAAGTATTAATAAATTTTTAAAATGTTACACTTTTGTAACTTTTTGGTATGAAATATTCTATTCTGAAGCGCAATTGATTCTTGGTATTAAATCGCGATATCTTCGATAAGGTGCCGAATATTTCCATTGCGAATATACGCCGGGAATATCAATTGTTCGCACTTGCAATTGAAATATCTACGATAAAAGTTGGCAAAGCCGAGCTGTGTTTCATTAACGCGTGAACAATAGGTTCGCTAAATGCAAGCTGGCCACCTGAGTATGAATACCACCTGATATGAATAAGAGTCCCGAATAGGTAGACCGAAAAAATCCTGATACAGGACGTCCCAAACAGGAATACATCTTTCTTGACCAGAAAGGTATTCCTTTGGGTCGTGTTAATCTATTAAGATTAACATGAAGTACATTTATTATCAACCATATCATTAGTACCACAGGACGATATAATAATGTATCATCTTTTAATAAAAACTACAATTTTATCTCATATATTACAATGATCTTATTAATGCAATTTCTTATGAGCTATAATATTTCTTCCTGATAAGATTAAATAATTAATATCAGATTTATTGGTGGATTAATATTTGTTATCGATTGGAGAATATTAAAAAATCGGAAGAAATATTATATAAAGCACGCCATTGTTATCTGATGCGTTTAAGTAATTCATCATCATATTAAATATTATTTTATTTTTCATGATTTCATCCTGCTTTGCGCGGAACTTATATTACGTATATCTGAAAATTCTTTTATTTTTTGTAATGACGAAAATTTGTGAAATTACCTATCTACTTATATTAATTATTTGTATCTATTACCTATCTACTTATATTATTGTTTTGAAAAAACTTGTTTTAGTATTGAAAAATGTAAACCCTTTTCAGACGAAGTATTCAAAGTCCCGAAATTCAAATACAATTCACGTGGAGAAGGTCGTTATTTAATTGTAACGGTAATAATTCTTTTCTTGTCTGACGCGCCCTGTCCGAGGTGTAGGTCAAGATTAAAACCCAAAATTGACGTCGAGGGAAAAATTAAAGTTGTAAAGTTTCTGGTATCTATCAACGCGAGACGGGTCCATATATCAGCATACGTAGCGTTCGCTGCCTATGTCTCTGTCGGGAAAATATTGTCCTTTCGATGGTATTCAAGCCGCAAGTTTATCGGAGACTATTTTTTTCCCGGCGTAAAACAATCCCCTTGCCGTTCATTTTTCCGAAAGTATCGACACCGAACGAGAATTTATTTGCTCCTTTTAAAGTTGATGTTATCCAAGAAAACCATCACGCGCGTATACATATATTCGAATCTGAGATACTTCGATAAAAGTATTTAAAAACAAATGGATAATGTATTTCTATTTTTCTCCCGTTAAAAGTAGAAATAGAGAAAAGAATAATGCATAAAATTTTCATAAAATGATTAAACAACAACTATATGAAAAGAAAAATATGCATGTTTTATCCACAGCGCAAAATATTCTATTATGATGTTTATCGACCAAGTACGTTATAGATATATTGAGAACATCAAGAAATTATGTATAAAATAATTAATTATCACATTATAAATTATCACAAAATTGATGTGAAAATTAAAATAATCTAATCATAAAATCTCGCGAATGTATGAGTACAAAGTATACAATAACGTGGTCATATAATATTATATAATATTATTTTCACAGCTGGAAGCAACTTTCTTATATATCGAGATCTTTAATTAAGAACAAATAACATAGCGAGTGTGTGAAAAACGAACCAAGTTCTAGTGGTCGCCCTTCGAAGATATATTTGATAAACGTCGTACTCCATTTTTTGTGCCCATGTAGTGACTCATTTGGTATAATCAATTAAGAATTTGAGAAACCGGGACGACAAAGGGTTTCAAAAAAAGGACCACTCTTCAAAACGCATTCCATGTATGTATCCACATGCGATATTTTTTTGTGTAATCTTAAGGGGATGCAAGGATTGTCCTGTTTTATCGATCAAATGCGACTTACACACGTTACAATACAAACATATAATTTACGAGACATATCACTGTATATCATTACAAATATCGCACATAAATACATACATATTCGTAGAATACCAAATATCTTTGTTTAGACTTCTAAACTAATTCTAACGATTCATATATTTATTTCTTTATTTTATATCTGGCTCTGGTTTATTTCGAGCATATATAATCTACATAACTTTTTTATGAAGTAAATGTTTTGATAAATTGACAGCATTGATCGTCATATTAAGGTAAATATGAGTATATGGTAGAAATCTATAATTTTTTGATTTTTTTCTGTTTTGAACACAAAATATACAGAGCCGAAGATATTAATAGGACGTGTATATTATCGTGGAAAAGGAATTTTAATTCTATGAAACTAATAAAGTAGAGATGATATTTTTGTCGATTCCGAAAAAAAGACGACTCCAGAACCATTACCATCACCTTAAGAAAAGAGAGAGATGTCACTGTTGAATGTCTTAAAAGCGAATCGTGCATGATGTCCCATCGGAGAGATTAATCTATTCGAAATCATTATTATCGTGGTGTAATTTTGGAATCTGCTGCATTATCGTACGCGCGGGTGTGCATCGTGCGAAGTACTTTACTCGCGATGTATATGTGCGTATAAACTACATAAAATAATTGCTAAATGAATCGCCGCGCTGTTTTTCCCGCCGTTTAAGCGAACTTATTAAGCGAACATTTTAATTAACGCGGCGATTAATCACGTAGATCACACATCCGGTCGTCACGTTTATACGCAAATATATTATTTACGCATTTCCAAAGAGTATCGCTTCAGTCTATCGTATATCTGTATACCGAGGAAATGAACTGATAATTGCATTATACACATAATTGCGCCAATTATGGCCGACTTTTGACGACGAATTATACGAAGCTTTGGAAACGTTTTCCCCGACGAAGCGTCGGGAATATAGTAGATATGCGTAGCATAAAATCAGGTGCGCATACAGACACAGATGAAGTTTCATAATCGTAAGAGACGAGAGTGAAGGGAGCCACTTGAGAAAGAAATCGTAGAGCAAAGTAATGGGAGAGCATGGGCGACGGAAACGCATAATTTTAGATCGTAAATACGTAACCCGAGCCAGGATGGTCACGCACTTACGTTTAATTGGTTCTTATGACGGTCATCTTAATTGACCGTGCGACTATTATCGGATAGGATTACTATGTATTTATACGGTACCTTATGGTCCTTTCGCCATGTGACTCAACGTCGATTGTAGAACAAAAAGACCGTTCTTGGAAGAACTATGCGCGTTCGCAGAATCGATTGAATCGTATATAATAATTAATTAACACATACATACGCAATTGAATAATCGAGAAAAAATAATGTGTGTTTCGAGCAAACATCCATCCCATAAATCAAATAATTAATTCTATAAATTTTTAACGGCAACCTTGAATTTCGAAAGATCAAAATGCCCACACGACAAGAGCTCGCAAGAGTTCGAGCAAGCCTTTCTCCTCCCTGCATTTTCAGGAAGCATCTGAATAAAATCGTATCATGACGCGAACTTGCCGGCTACACAAGGTTTTCCAAAAGTGGTCAAGGTGGGGTTGGGTGGACAGGTCGTTAATAAAGCTTGAAGAAGGGCCATTAATCACGGGCTATCTCGGAGTCGAGCTCGCTGTGTAAATACTCGCGGAGATATTTACTCAAACGCGCGTAAGTTGTGCGTATGCTCGTCGTCATCCATCTCCTTTCAACCTCTCGTGCACCATCACGCGTCTTCTACGATGATCAATGTAAAGAACTCGGCGATAAAAAGCGAGAAAAAAAGCGCAGTTGATGAGGGAAAGGGAGAAGACACCCTTAGTCCAAATATTGGCTGTTCATTTATCAAGCACCATAGGTTTCGATTGGCATTAATTAGCTTTCCTTCTGAGCCTTCTTCGTCGATTCCGTTTCTATATTATTCAACGACTCATGCACAACACTTCTTTATTTATTGCTCTTTTAATCTTGGGTTGAACGCATTGATAAACGACCAGTTCACATCGTGAATACGATTCATTGACGACTACTAAATCACACGTTCACCAATGGCGAGCATATTGACTCATTGATTCACGTTTTATTACGTAAGAGTCAGAGAAATAAGACATCTCAGAAAAAATCATATTGAATCTCTCAATGGAATTTTCGTGTCGATTTACTTGCTAGTTATATATCGCTGTCCTTTGAGCAGAAGAATTATTAAAAGATCACTTTTATTTGTTAAATACAATTTTGGAGTAATAATTGATTGTAGAGAAATATGAGTATATTCTTTTTAAGTACATACTTTCTTTTTTTCTTTATGTTTTTTTTCTTTTTTTTGCAGGTAATTAAAAAAAAATGATAATTTTTTATTCCTGACTCCAAGAATAAATCAAATATAATTAAATTGCTTATATAAGAATTTACTTATATTTGATAATTTTTTAGTTATATCGTTGTTGAGTAAATGAGTGATATATATTTGCATTGCAAAAAATAAATGCTGGAAGTAATGTTAAGTATGTATTGAGAAAGCTATAAATCTTCCATAGAAGGATTCTTTCATTTCAGATAAAAATAAACAAACTGTATTGAATATTGTTAATTGTGTAGTATAATTATGAAATTTTTTCTAAATTCAACTGTCATCTGATATCAATATCAGAATTCTCAAAATTCAAATGTCACAAGTTAAATTCTATAATTAGATTTTACATTACGCACACTGTTTCGACATATGACCTCTCCAAGTTCAAGATAAGGCAAATCTTCTCAGGATAATTTTTCGATGAGATTCGAAGAAATGATACTCATCACTTGTCAATCCAATTACGATTATCTTTTATACGAAATTCGCCGGAAGTCTCCAAGTGAACGAAAGTCCCTTCATCTATTATCCGCGATGAACACCCGCGGTTAACAAAGATGGCTGACTACAAACGCATAGCCAACTTGTCTACGAACATGTGTGTGTATTCATTTACGTGCACACGTACACACATTCACGCACATACGCGCACATATATAGGCGTTTACATACAAATACATACGTGGATATGGAATTATCGGGACGCAAGTATTCGTAGAAGACGAAATCGCTGTCACGAAAAAACCGCATCGGAACGCGAGCAAAACGCGATCGCGGGCTGTTTCGGATTGATGCACGTACGACTGGCTGGTGATGCAACATAAATTAAACTGCATAGGTCGTCTGCACACCCCAATCAGCTCGGTGTCCCATGGTCATCGTGCAGCATTATCGGGCGCACGTAGCGCTGTCTGGATGCGTGTATGCGTGCGTGCCTGCGTGGGCGGGAAGCGCCGCGTACGGCACGCGTAGCGTGTATACATTCGCGCTTTTGTATGCGGCAAAAATTGGCATTGGACGCGGGAGGGTTATCGTTACCCTTCGCTCGCATCGACACATCGACGGGGATGACCGCCAAAAATACCACCCTCTATATCCATTCCGATCATTCGCGCTCGCTTCCTGCTTTTTCCCACGTTCCCTTTCCTCTTCCGAATGTGCGATTATCGCGAGTGATGTGCCTCCGTAAGAAATCTCGCGCTTTTTTACATGGTGTGAACAAATCCTGATCAAACGCGTTACATGTTTCTCTGGGTATTACTTTAATTTCATTAAGTCAGAAGTAGCGTTTTAGAATTAAAAATAGAAACACATCATTCCGATATTCAAGAATTTAGAAACAGTATGAAGTGGTTGCTTGAATATTTCAATGCTCATGAGCGGAGCAGTCGATATGGAAAATCCTCGGAGCGCCATTATACTAGAATATTGCACGCGATCTCGAGCATCGAGGTAACGAGGCAACAAATATTTTTCGATATCGTCCGACAAAGAATCGGAAACGTTGTCGGAAACAAAAATGACACAACCGCGTGCACGCGCACTCCACAAAAGTGGCCAAAACGCAAAAAGTGGATCGGGAGACACCATCGGGATCCGAGTACCCTCGGAGGATGCGTTGTGCAAAATTGCATTTAATGTTGCCAGCGCATCAGGCGGGCGTAACAAAAAGAACGCGCAAGCGAGGAAAATACGAGGGAGAAAGGGGTGGACGGACGAAAGAGACAGAAAGAGACGAAAATACGGAATGAGAGTGCGGACAACGGAGACGAGGAATTAGCAAAAAGAGAACGGCAATGAGAAACAGAGACAACAAGAGAGGTAACGTCGCTACTCTCTTTTAATTGAAAACTCGAGTGCCCTCGCGATCTTAATTAAGAGTCGAAAATCTTTAGCCCGATCGATTGGACAAACGGGGAAGGCCTGATCGGTCGGTTCACCCTTTGGCAATGGTCATTCACAGTGCGCACACTTTACGTTATTTCCTCTCGTTCTGGCTCTCTTTCTATTATTTGAAATATTTCAATCGATCATTGCAGAGATACAAATCAATCACATATTGTATGAATGGGTTAGGAATACTTTTTTTTTCTAATAAGATATCAAATTTAAAACAATGTATTATATTAAAGACATTCAAATCTTATTTTATTAATTATAATTTTTATAATAATTGCAAGTATTTTTTTTTTCAATGAAATTTTCTTTCTATAAAACATTTTTCGAAGTGTTCGATTCTGTCTCACTCTCTCTCTCTCTCTCTGTTTCTCTTTATCTCGAGACTCTTCATTTTTATCGCTTCACGGGAAAAGATAAATCTCTCAGCGTAGAGTCGCGAGTTTTATGAGTCGATGATAGCGAACATAGCCACTTTGCGAATCTTGACGAAGATATTAAACGAATGGAATGCAACGGAGGAGGCGCCGTATCGTTTCGCGATGCTCGAGCTGCTTTCGAGCGGCTGGATGATCGATACTCGATAGTGCATCGGCTTCGCTTCTCGTTTGTATCCGCGACAACGTTATGCAGCGGCTTCCTCCGTTCGGCTAATTTCAACGTAAAGCGAGACGACCGCCGGGAATATCAATAACGTTCGCGGCAAAACCCCGCCGTGCCGCGCCGCGATTCCGTTGCTGGGCTTCTCGTTGTTTAGATAATAGACTGCGCCATTATATCGTTTCGTAATGGACCTACGTGCGTTTTCGAACGTAAGCGCGACTGTAGCAACGGTGGCTTGTTCGTCGATGCTTTTGCGGAGCGATATGCTATCCCGAAATTACTACTCTTCTCTGATATTCAACCGATACTCATTATTGTTTGAATTACGAAGATTTCGATTTCGTCATATTAATGCATTTGTTAGGTGAACCCTATCATTTCTGCAGGACACTCTACAGTGAGTCGTGGATTATACAAATGAAAATTTCATCATCTTTGTTGTGTCATATAAAAATAAAAACTTAATAAGGGAATTATTCAATAATACCTTCTTTTATTAAAATATGACAATATTTCTTTCTCCTATTTTTTAATATATTTTTTAATTAAAATAATATTTAATTTAAAGAAATGTAATTTTATGCAGTAGATATGAAATATCTCTTTGTTTATATTTTTGTTATTGTAGTTATAAATGTTATTATTAAATCAAGTGATTTGAGAGATTATTGAAATAATAAGGCTTATTACTCAATATCTTAGAAGAACAAAGAGGACGAAAAAGCGCCTAGAAAATGCAACCTGCGGTACAAAGCAGCGCCAAAAAAAGATCGTTCCTTGGGTGCTCCCATCGTATTTAAAGTTTTTTCGTTTCCGATGAGTTATTAATTTATATTTTTGCGGTTTTTTAAATTTTATTTTTTTATATTTTTCTACATTTTTTGCAATTATTTTTATGTATTTTTGCTTTGCGCAAAATGAGTTTCAGGGCACATTCACCCTTTCATCGATCCGATTAGGAACCCTCATTGCCGACTTTTCCTTTTAGAGATTACTTGGAAGCACATAATGCACATGCGTGAACATTGATTAGTTGATGCATTTACTAACAGATGGCACCATCGACTTGCTTAAAAAGGGGTCAAAGTATTGTCCACGAAATCGTGCGGGAGTGACGTTGCTGAAAATCTATTGACTAACTCCGAGATTTCGTAAAAGCGATATCATAAAATTGTTTTTATGAGATAATGCCACAACATTAATACACTATTTTTTTTTATTTTAAGTAATATTAATAAATTCTTGATAAAATGCAGAAATTACATTACTTGCATTATAATATTGTTTAGCACTGTTAATTAATCTAATTTAATCTAATTTATACAATATATCGGTCAAGAAAAGAAATGCTTTTATTGGAAAAATGTAGAGAGTTTTGTGATACATCTTAAAAATATTTCAACTTAAAATATGTATTAGTAATAAGCGTAAAAATAGTATAACATAAATAATATATTATTTCTCTGGCTTATATTTTTCTAAAGGTAAGCACGTTCATAAGGGATGTGAATGTATGAAAGTAAGTTGCTTGATGCTTTGAAATAAAATCGCACATTCGATCGAGTTCTTGGGAAGGTCGTAACGTTTTTCCTGACAGCGCGGGACGAATACAAGGGATGCAAGTTCGAAGTTTCGCAACCCTTCGGCAAGGGTGCATTGATGTGAATAGTCTACCCCTGTCCTTCGGGGGCCAATGAATTCCGCGCACTGATAATCACGCGTGTCAGTATGCGTGAACCTACTTTGTATGGTCAAGACTAACTTGGTCTCGTGCTATCGGAAACCGTTTCTGAGCCTTTCGACAACGTCGTCCCACGTACATCATTTCTAATAAATCGTTTTCGGACGAAGCCAACTTTTAGGAGTGCGTACTTCTCTTGATATTTTCGAATGCAGTGGATTATTCGTGGTTTCAATCGTGTGTGAATAATGAAGCGTTCTAGTAGCTATCGTATACGAATCGCTTTTGAATTCTACCAAAATGGATATCCGGCTTCCAATCTCTCATGATATCAGACTGATATTAACATGCGCAAGGTATCGATCCCTTTCATTTTAGTCCATTAAGAAAAGATTTGAACATGTCCCGCCCGAATCGGTTTACTTATATCACAAAATTAAATTTTTAACAGCAAAACTCCTTCTTTCTATTCAAAATAAACAACGAAGGAAGAAAAATTAATACTATATTAATATTAAGTACACGTATACTAAATGGAATTATTAAGTTAAAAATAAAACGATATTTTTACTTACATCGCATACTTTGTAAAATATTTCTAAAAATATTCTAAAACTCTTTCTTTATTACATTCATAATATTACTGACAATGTCTTTTTAATATTATTACAACCTATTTTGGCTAATCAAATGGTTATTTGAAATTTTTTTCTTAACTTTTATCGATATAGATGTTTTATTGGAAACGATCTATTTATAATGCGATATTTACGCTCAAAATGCAGAATTGCAGAAGGGAGGTTGAACCATCGTGTAAACGGTAACACATAGAATCATGCGCACAGAGTTATATGTCTGCAGAGACGACAAATAATCATTATTTGCACGTCAACTGTATAACGCGAATTTATTGAGAAATTAAATTTAAATTATTTATTATTTATTTATCATCCGAGCCAGTTAAATTGTAATTATGTGGTAATTGAATCAATCAGTTACCATTAACTTCTATTTTATAATAAAATATGTTATTAACTAATAATTATTACCGCATCACAAATAAAGTATATAAATTTATCTCCAAACAGAATTTATCCTCGAAGGCCAATCGCGCTGTACTGCAGTTAACATTGAAATACATCTAAGACTTTTAGCATTCTTAAAATTCAAAATCCTGGAATTTATATATTTTTTTAAATGTGTATTGTTTAAATATTACACTCTTATATCCTTTAATATCATTAAATCATTTAAAATAAAATATTGAATATCTTGCTATTAAATAATCCAAAAAAATGATAGTTTTAGTAAACGATTTGTTATTTTACAATATTTCAGATACATGTATCTCTACTATGCGTATACGCATACTGTTTTCAGTCACGCGCAATATCATTGATCGCTATTAAGCGACAAACGCGCAAGTCTTGCAGATTTATTTAAACATATGTCCACGTTAATTTGTAACATCCAGTAAAATCGAAATTATCTATAAAAAAAGCTATAGTATTTTTTTATATTAGTACAACGTACATGACATCACATAGCAGATAAATACAGGAAGGAAATCCAGAATCCACTCTTCCTCAATTTTTGGCCGTCGATATCGCGACAAGCCATTAATTCTGCAAAGGACATTTTCGTCGTGCAGTCATCGACGATGACCGACGTCCAGGGGACATTAAATACTGGACACATCTGGACACAAAACTTGCGATATTTGCACGTGGCAATTTATAACCGGCTAGTCCTGCCGGCTACTTAGCAGATATTTTACAGTGAAAAGGTACCCTGCGGGGGAACGAGTTCAAAAGTTCACGTGAAAAACAGCGTCAGGAAATTGCTAGGAAATGGCCGGGAGCGGATGGTCACCCTTTCGACGGTGGCTCGTCCCTGTGCCTTCGGTCCTTATAATAACCTAAACAGCTGGAAGAAAAGCCTTTAAAAGGCCAGCACGCGTCAGACTTAAAAAACGGTCTCCGCCGACGAGGTGGAGGGTGGCGTTGCAGAGGAAATTAAGACTTTTCCCCGTGGACACTCTCCCGCTCTCGAACGCTTCTGTTATCGCTTATTACTCGAATCTTTGTACGCATTTTCATGTGCAATCCCGTGAATGCTTGCGATTATTTGCACAGCTGAAAATAATAGAAGTATCAAGTGAACGACGAAGATATTTATTCTCAAATAATATAGAGTAGTTCTCTCTTCCCTCTCTCTCTCTCTCTCTCTCTCTCTCTCTCTCTCTCTCTCTATTATGTGTTACTGATATTAATGTATACACAACGAAATATAACAAAATATGATTATTTATGAAAGAGCTTTGTTAAATACTGCGTTTGACT